>ERZ808240.186-NODE-186-length-85593-cov-10.082747_pt1 | contig 85593 bp, 103 predicted proteins | sample MGYA00521084_ERZ808240 | MGnify/ENA primary metagenome ERZ808240 (study PRJEB31516, sample SAMN03275571) | gut metagenome | biome: mammalia-associated habitat; material: feces | host: Papio cynocephalus | place: Kenya | collected 2012-08-06 ...
TTCGACAATTTTTGACAGAAGAAGACGGGATGGGAACGGTAGAGGTGATTCTGATCATCGTGGAAAATTAGGCAGTGTATTTGGATATGTGTTTTATGTTGAACAATTATATTAATAAGAGTAGATAAACTAAAAGATTTTTTTAAAAAGAAATTATAACTTTATGGTATAATCAAGTTAAACTAAGTGGGTAAAATTGAATCAAATTATAAATTTGATAACTTGATAAAGTAAAGTTTGAGAAGGTATCAAAATTATAATACAGGAGTAGGAAAATAGATAATTATACAATATAATGTATAGTATATTTTGAAAGCAGGAAATAGAGAAATTTGTGTGACAATTAATGAACAACATGATAAATTGGAGGGAATACTATGGAATTAGTAATTACACAGTTAACAGATATACATATTTCAGGAAAGGATGATCTTGATATTCTGCTTTCGCGTACTAGCTCTATTGTAGGAGCTATTGCTGAAGTTATACGTAAGCCAGAGGATACATTACTATTAATATGTGTTACCGGTGATATTGCAAATACTGGTGCGATAGAGGAGTATGAAGTTGCAAGTGCTTTTTTTGATGATATAGCAGGGAAAATAGCAAGAAGATATGCGGATGGACTCTATTTTCAATTTGTGTTCATTCCTGGAAATCATGATTGTGATTTTAGAAACAAAATGATGCCTGCACGTAATTCAATTATTACGAGTAAAAATTTAAATTGTGATGATCAGGGTACTATAGAGATATGTACTTCGATTCAACAAAACTTTTTTGATTTTGTTGAAGGGTTTTCAAAGAAGAATCTTTGTATGCCTATTAAACGGGATTCTATATATACTGAAAATGTTATTTCTAACGATACAAAAGAAGATTGGAGAAAATGGACTATTAAGCTTCATTGCATAAATACAGCTTGGTGTTCGCAACTTCATGAACATAAAGAGATGCTGTTTGCAGTTCCAGCAGAGATTGAAAAGAATGAAAATGATATTGTTATTACATTAATGCACCATAGCCCTAAATGGTTTGAATGGAAAAGTGAGGATAATTGGGATGAATATCATAGAAGCTTTTCGGATATAATATTAATAGGCCATGACCACAAGTTTAATTATATTCAAGAAAAAAATTATGATAGCTCTACAAACTACTTTATTCAGGGAAATCAGTTATACAGTAATATAAATAAGGATCAAAGTGGATTCAACATTTTTAAAATTAATTTAGAAGATAGTATTGAAATCTTTTATACATATGCATGGAACAAAACAATATATGAAAGAATATATAATACGGAGCCGATGCATTTTGAACGCAATCGCTTTAAAGATTCCAGTATAAGCATAAAACAAGAATTGAAGGAATATCTGGAGGAAATAGAAATCGATATTGTAAATAAGTACAAGTCACCGCTTTTACTATCAGATATTTATGTATTTCCGGTTGTTTATGGAGAACGTGATGATAAACCGGAGAAAACGAAAACATATAGAAGCCAGGAGGAAATACTACAAGTCATCAATACTAAGAAAAAGATATTGTTTGATGGAGGGAAAGAAAATGGAAAGACTGCACTATTAAAAAGAATATTCATGCTATATTTAGAATCGGGTTTATTTCCAATATTGCTTTCGGGTGGAGATATTTATACTGCGGAAGAGTCTATTATAAATAAAACAATACGAGAGACGTATACACAGTCATATAACAATATAAATGTAGATGCTATTATGCAGATGGAGCCGCAGAATAGAATCTGCTTAATTGATGATTTTGATTCAGTACGTATATCAGACAAAGAGCAAAAGAGATTTTTAGAACAAATCTGTACACAATTTAGCATTGTTATATTAACTACAAATAGTAAAAATAATATGGCTGGCCCCATTAAGAATATGGAGACAAATGAATATTTTGATAGTAATTTCTACACATTAGAAATTTCAACAATGCGTCGTGTAATGAAATACAGATTTATAGAAAGATGGCTTCTGTTAGAAGACCCAACACAGGATGTGAAGTCGATAGAATTTCAGGCAAAAGTAAAAGAAAAAACTTCTCAAATTAATAGTATTATTAAAAATGGATATTTCAGTAATACACCAATAGATTTCTTGCTAGTTCTTTCGTATATTGACAATGTACAGATGGTTAGCACTGATTATAGCAAGTATTCATATATTTACGATGTCTTAATTCGTGAAAAAATAAATGAAATTGCAGAAAATGATGCGATGAAGTGCTCTGCATACATGACCTTATTACAAATGCTAGCCTATAATTTATATGAAAAAAATGAAGGAGTGTTATTTGATGAATTAACATTAGTAAAGACAATTACAAAATATAATGAAGAGTATACTCCATTCAAAAATAAGATTACGCAGATAATTAATAAATTATTAGAGAAGAAAATACTGGATGAGCGAAATGATAAATACAAGTTCAAATATAATTATATGTTTTATTATTTTGCTGGAAGTTATATCGAAAACGTTTTGTCGCCAGAGGAAAAAACAATAAAAATTCATGAAATTCTTTCCGACTTATCAAATGAGATAAACTATAATATTGCGTTATTTATGGCTTATAGTATGAATACAGAGCACGTTATATTACCGATTGTACGTGAGATAGAGAAAGAATTACTGAAAGGATTTGATGGAACTAAATATGAAGAATGTTGTAAATTAATCGGCAATGTAAACGATTCGATTCTTCAAAGAATTAATGAGATATATGAAATACCGGAAAATAGTGAAATACCTGAACTCCAAGAAAGACTAAGAGAGCATAGAGATGATTTAGAAGAAATAGGAGTAACGGATCAAAAAGAAATTGATGAGGCAGAAAAAAGGGCAAGAGAAAATTTTGAAATAATATTTAATGATTTTACAAAGCTTCTTAGACTTATCCAATTTGAAGGTGATGTACTGAAAAATTATGCAACAAAGATCAAGAATCAACCTAGATATGAATTAATTGAATTAATGGGCAATTCAAATCTGAAATTGATAGGTTTTATTGGCAATATGATTTCATCTGAACTTGACAAAATAATTGAAGTTGTTGAACAAAAAGTGCAAAATGATTCGGAGCAAAATAAGATAGATGCAAAGACGTTGGTTCAGTTGATTCGTGACTATATGGGCGTATTATGGTCACAATTTGTTGAAATAAATGTTTCAAATTTGGCTAGGTGCTGGGATACGGATATGATAAGACAGGATGTTTATACATTAAAAGAGAATAAAAAAAGTTATTTCTTTGATATGGTTAATATTGAGTACTTATTTAGAATATCTGATAGTAAATTGCCAATACGAGATATTGAGCACGCTTTAGAAGGAAAAGAAAAACTGGATAGTTTTTCTCAGCAAATAATTAAAAGAATTATTGCGGAATATCTTATAAATTATCAATACGATCCTGTAGATAAAGAACGAGTATGTAAGTTACTAAAATTTAATTATAAGAATTTATATATTGAGGAACAGAAGCAGGAAGCATCAGGAATGCGAGAATAGAAGCAGGAACTAATGCAAAGCCTAAAATCTGTGATAAGAGGATAATTTGAAGGGGAAGGGGGATTAGATACCTTTCCCTTTCATTATAATTTGAAAAATAATATAATTGAAATTTATGTAAACTTTCATGAAATGGTCATATACATATTGGAGAAAATAAAATCTTACTATATTGTACTTATTATGAAAATTGTTGTACAACTGAAAGAAGATCAGATACCATATCTGTTTTGCTAGCACTATCTGATAAGTTGGCAAGGTGATTTGCCATTTCGAGTGCGGTATCTGAATCTATGTCAAAGAATTCAATCCATGTAAAGAAGATATATTTGACTGAATCGAGATATTCATAACCGCATTCTATTAATTCTTCCATTTTTTCTATAAAGTCTGTTTCTGTTATCATATGAAATGCTCCTTCTTAAGGGGCAAAATGCCCCATATTTTACGATTCATTAGCTTCATTATCAGTATCATAGAACAAAGATATTTGTTCATTGGATGTAGAATTATTAGTGGTTTGTTGAACAGGAATGGCTGTATCGACATCTAAGGGAGCAGGCATCTTATTTTTGGAGTACAGCTTTTCTATTTGCAATCCACCGGTATTTTTCTTGTTGTAAAAAATTAGCATAGCCTCTGAATAACCAAGGGATCCAGCGTGTCTGTCTTTGGCAGTTCTGCTTAATTCCCGGATAGAGATCATTCCCAGCTTTTCTATAAAGAGAGTATCTTTCATGGTATCTTGAAAACAATTTACCAGCCTGGCAACGCCACTTAACATATTGGCGGAGAAGGATTTTTGTTCACCTTCCCATGTCTGAATAATAAGGCGAATGGTTCTGTCTAATACGTGAAATCCGTACTTTTCGTAAATATCTTCTACCGTGGAAATAGCACAGATATTTCCGGGAGCAGATTTTGCACTAAGGACAAGGTCATAGGACTCTACTAAGGCTTTAATTGTAAGCTGGATGTCGTTTTCAGCTTCCACATTTGCCATGAAGATTTCATATGGGGAGAGTGCCTTGGTGTATTTCAGCTGATTTGCAAAGATATCAGCTTCTTCCTCGTAGTTGAGATCATCGTAAACCATGCACCAGACGGGGGTCTCTCTGGAGCCGGAGACAAGAGCAATAATCTCAATGGTGTGCTGACCGTTGAAGACATAGTTGATACCATTTCGCCTGCTGACCTTTACCGGATTGATCTGCCGTAAATCAAAGTGAGCGGCCGCTTTCTGAACGTGTTTGACAGACAGATTTCTTTGATAATCCTGATTGGATACCAGATTCTTAATGGGAATAAGTTCAAACTGGACATTTGGGACAAACTGATTTAAGTCGATTTCTATTTCATTGCTCATTGTCGGACTCCTTTATTTTAAGTTGGATAAGTGATGCAGTATTACATAGTTTTATTAAGGCATTGTTTAGTTTTGCCTTGGCTTCCTCGGAAGCAAGGCAAAGTTTAGAGACACGCAGAAATCTTTCCATAGAGGAATTCCATGCATTTATTGTCAGTGTGAGACTGGAAAGTTCGGCATCCCTGTCATATACCGGCATCTGTTTGATTTGTGGATTTGCCTTTTGTGGAAGAGGAGGCTGTTCATCGTAAAAGTTGTCCGGGAGTTTTGTGATGCCTTCCTTATAAGCCTGTGCGATTCTTGCCGGAGATAACTTGGCTAACAGCATTGTATTTTCCATGGATATCCGAAAGGACTGTGTAAGGATAGCATCCCCGACCGTTTTGTTTTTTCTTCGTATTTCATCCACAGCAGTGGCAAAATTGGAATACTTTGCTACCGTAGTGGGTGAAACATGAAAGATGGAAGATGCAATGAATGCAGTTTTATTTTTGACATATTTGTTATCCAGTATCTGCGTGTGCTCCTTCGGAAAAGGAAGAGACCTTTTTCCGTGATATACGTCCGACATAAGGTTACGCATAAAAGAGTAAGCTTTACCGATCAGGTACCGGTTGTGCGGTTCCGGCAGATATTCCGTCTGAATGTAGGTTTCACAGACATAGAGAAGAGCATCATTTCTGGAATAGAAAGACATTCTTTCTACTTCAAAAGGGATACTGTGTTTGTGGCAGATCTGGTAGCATAAAAAATCCGTAAGAATTATATTTCTCCAGACTTTAATCGGATAAGGAGCGGATTCCAAAAGGACTAAGTTCACCTCGGTTTTTGTGTAATCCTCTTTGGAATAAATGGGGGAAAGCGCTTTGAATTCATCATCTATAATTAAGTGATGGCATTTTTTACTCATAGGTCAGGACTCCTTTATCTGAGAAGGTGAAATTAAAGACACGGCATCTTCCATGTGATACATAATAACTTTTTGCTTTGGCAGAAGCGTACCATTAAGCTTATAGGACATATTTTCGTCCCAGTCATTGGAAAGAAGCATAAGTTTTCCCACAAAAGAAGTGCTATAAATTTCGCAGCATTTACTTTCACTTAACTGCTCCCATTTGATCCGTTCACAGGCAGCCTGATAGGAAGTGGCAGGACAGAGGAGAATAATCTTTTTTTCGGGATTGATTAAAAGCTGGATATATTTTGGATTATCAAGTAAAGCAAGCGTCTGCTTGTGGATGCGGAGTCTGCTTTTCTTGGGATCAATTACTAAGGGAAGGCTGGCTAGATTCTTGCATGAAGGTGATCTGTTCATAATGTTCCTCTCCTTTTTCTGTGGGATTTCCGCCTTTTTCCTGTTCCGGGTTTAAGGAAAAGACAGCATAATTGTCAAAAGTATTTACCTGCATGGATTTTTTATGTTCCACGACAGGGAGACCAAACTGATTTTTCCAGTCATCGGGATAAGTGGGTGTTTTCTGTGTTTTTACCTTTCCATCTTCGGTAACGCTTCGCTTGAAAGTTTCGGCACTGTTTAGGTCAAACACGTAAAGAAGCTCTCCGTTTGAGCGGATCAGCTTTCCCAGAAGTTTATAGCGATAGTTTGTGTCCCAGTTCATTAATGACATAATTTTTGCATAGAAGATTCTGCAGGTAATCTGTTTCGGAGTTCGTTTCCCGGAAGCGGAGCACCAGCGTAAGGAATCTTTTTCTTCTTCACTGCAGGGACGGACTGCTACCTTTTTGGTGGTAGGATTTACAAGGATCTGTACATAATCATAATCGGGAAGTTTCTTGATACAGGCAGTGTTTACACCACATTTATAGTTATTTAAGGTAAAAGAAGGTTCAAAAATGTGGGCAAAGAATTCACCTCTTACAACCTGAAAGCCATCGTAGGAAAAATCGCTGTCATCTATGATATCTTCGTTATTCTGCGGTGTTTCGTTCATATAGGGTCTCCTTTATTCCATTGATATTTTTAATAAGATCTTCCGGGCTGGTACAGTTTTCTAAAGCTGCATCTGTTTTATAGGTAACCTCAGTAGGGGGAGTGGCATAGTTTATATCTGAGGAGACTTTTGTTTTGTAATAATCTTCGCCAAAATTTTGTACCCAGTCCTTTGGGTAGGCAACCACTGTCTTGGCAGAACTGCTTTTATCAAGTATGGCAGGTGGAATGAACACTTCCGTGTCACTCAAGTCAAAAAATAGGTAGGAATCTTTCTTTGTGCCGGTCAGTTTATACTTCAGATCAGGATTCCATCCAAACAGTTCAAAGAGTGTCGGAAGATAAGCACTTCCGAACACTTCTTTGGGAACGGTTTTGCCGTTTGACTTTCGTGACCATTGCATACTGTTTTTGGAGTCCTTACTGCAGGGACGGATCGCAAGGATATGCTCATAGGGCTGAATCAAAAATTCCACATAGGGGGAATCCAGCTTTCTCACGCATTCACTGCTAAAGCTGATCTTGCGAAAAGAGAACGTCAGAAATACTTTTCCCAGTGTTGTAAAAAACTGACTTCGTGCAACTTCAAAACCTCTAAGGTCAAAATCCCCGGAATTTACTCTGACAGGGGAAGGGGAACCTTCGACCGGATCCATCTGACTTATGCAGGCCTGTTTGTAATCATCAGCAGTAAAGGCAGACCATCTGGTATTTACAAGGACATAACCTTTAAGGGAACCATCGGAAATGACGTTCAATTTCGGCATAAGATCCTTGGTACCATACTTTGCATTGCTGATAAGTTTTTGAACGGCAATGAAATCCTCCCTTGATATGATGGGCTCATGGTGATCCTTTTTGTGATACTGGTTCCTGTCCTGGTTATTTTTCTTGGATTTATGATCGAGGAAGTTTGGAGTAAAAGTTTTCCGTGCAATGACATCCCCACAGTGCCGTTCATTCTGTAGCACATTTAAGATGGTGCTGGCACTCCATGTAGTGTTTCCCTTTTTTGTCTGCCTTTTTAAAAGTGTCATTTCTTCCGCAATCTGTTTTGTAGAAAAACCGTATAAATACATGAAAAAGATCAGGCGGACTGTTTTGGCTTCCTCTTCATTTATCACAAGGTTACCGTCATCGTCCCTGTCATATCCAAGAAGCGGAGGGGTAAGAAAAATTCCACGCTTGAAACGCATCTCAATGGAAGCGTTCATGATTTCACTCTTGGTGTGAGATTCCTCCTGTGCCAGTGTAGAGATAAAGGAAAGACTCATTTCGGAGTTGGGATTTAAGGTATAGATATTTTCCGTTTCAAAGAGGACAGCCACCGGTGGAGTCAGGGCTGCCAGTTCCCTTACGTGTTTGATGCAGTCCACCACATTTCTTGCAAAACGGGATACACTTTTGGTAATGATTAAGTCAATTTTTCCAGCTTTGCAGTCATTAATCATACGGATAAAGGCATCTCTGTGTTTTAGGGAAGTGCCGGAGATTCCTTCATCTGCGTAAATATCAACAAGCACCCAGTTCATATGAGAATTTACAACATCCTGATAGTGGTTTTTCTGTAACTCATAGGAAGAGGTCTGGTTAGGGTCATCTGTGGAGACTCTGGCATATACGGCAACTCTCTGCATTCTGTCAGGATCGTCTAAGCGGATCTGTGGCAGTGCAGGAATGACTTCTATTTCTTCGGGATTGATTCCCTTATAACGCTCTCTTATTTTTGCTTTTTTTAGTTCCTGTGAGGAAAGTTTTTCTTCGGATTCATTCATATTTTCCCAAGACTCCTTAAGTTATGGGAAAATTATAGAAATGCGTGTAGAAAATGAGAATGGACTGACGGTTTCAAACGAAACCACCAGTCCTAATTTTATGAAAAATATATGACCCTATTTTTTTGAACGTAAGATTTCCTTGAGATTTTCCGCCATTTTTAAGATGGCTTTGGATTCACTTACGGAACAATCCGATAACAAACGGTTTAATTCCGCAGAGGAATACTCCATAGTCTGCGGAGTATCTGCCATGATAAGCCAGTCAGCCGATACCTGCAACGCTTCCACGATCCGGGTGAATATTTCAAGGGAAAGATTAGTTTTCCCGTTTTCAATGTCACTTAGATACGGGGTGGAAACATTGATAAGTTCAGCGAACTGCATCTGACTTAAATGTTTTTCCTGACGAGCCGATTTTATGCGTTTACCTATTTCATCACGATTATACATAAATACCTCTTTGTAATAGTCTATAAATTATGGTATCGTGTATAGAATAAGATTTGAATAAGCTATAGACGATATGCTCAACCATAGGCTATATCCTTAAAGGAAAAATTTTTAAGGAGGTAGCTTTATGTCAATTAACAAAGAGCTCATTGCAAAAAATATCAGAGAGAGGAGAAGACAAAAGAAGTGGTCACAGGAATATCTGGCGGAAAAGTGTGACCTGTCCGCCCAGTATATCAGCCAGATCGAAACGAAAAAGAAAATGGCAAGCCTAAAAACCGTTGGGAAAATTGCAGAGGCACTGGGAGTAAGCATCGAATCCATCACCGGAAATCCCATGGAAAGCAATAATCCCAAAAACTATGAGATTGATCTTATGTTTGATGACTTAAATTCCTATGAGAGAGCCGTCTTAAAAGATGTTCTGATCGCAACAAAAAGAGCACTGAGAGAAAATAAGGGAATCATGGACTAACAGACCTTACCCTGATTGGCTTAACCAAACAACTTAAGAATCCGAACCGGTGTCAAGCCCGTAAGCCGTGAATACGGTGCGAAGCAGGCTTTATGCCGGGGAGAATTCTTATATCATCATGGTAGCCAATCGGTTAGTGGGGAAGTTGTATGTGAAATGGTGATGTGCTACTATCGAAGGGAGGTAGAAAATTTATGTATTAAGGGAATTATATGGGACACTAAAAATGGCATTCTTATATTATAAAAGAAACGAAAACAGAAACTGTTAAAAAACGGGAGGGATATCATGACAGCACAGATCGAAGACCGATTTCTACATAGAAAAAAACGCTACTCTCTGGTGGCAATCACAGATCCTATTGGGTTTGATCCAAAGGAGTACGGTCTGGTTCCAGAAGCAAGGTGTACTGCCTGGTGGAGAGGATACTTTTGTGAATATAGGGTAGCACAGGAAGGCCTGTTTTTACAAAACCTCTTTATCAACACAAAAGATGGGATTTATCCTCCAGTAAACGGTGTATCTGTGTCTGAAATGGAATATCATGAATGCACAGTCATTTCTTTCAAAGATGGAAAGCAGATACAGAGAAAAGAAATGACAGAAAATAACATGGGACATAGGGAATATAAAGATGTGAACATTCCCATGGCATATACCGGTAAGATCCTGCTTGGGGATGAATTTTTAAGAAAATATTATATTCATATGGGCTTTCAGCGAAGCTGGGCATATAAGGAACTGGTCGAGTTTGAGTTTGATAACGGAAAACTGGTAAAGAAAACGGATCACAGTGATACTGCTCAAAAACTGAGAGAAATTTTGGACGCTTCTGGGGTGAATCCGGCACATCCAGAGGGAGAAAACATTCCGAAATTTGTCTCCGACAGCTTTTCATTAGACTATGCTGTAAAAGCATGGTGGCTTGAGAAGGATGCAAAGATGTTGGATCTGTTAAAAAAGACCGGACTATAGACACGAAAATACTGACAGAATCGGAGGAAAATACAGATGAAAACGAAAGAAGAAGCACTCTGCACCATGAAAGGAATTGAAGCACTTTTAACAGCACTTTCCCAGTATACAGAAAAGATGGAGTGTGACCCGGATGCGCTCTTTGTACTGTCGAAATCCCTGACAGAATGCAGGGAATATTTTGAAGAAAATTAGTCATACAGGAGAAAATACATTTTCGTAGTTTTTTGGCAACCATATATGTAAAAGCACCGGGAAAGGTGGGGGATACTATGGCAGATACGATTAATCGGATTGAGTCAGTGAAATTAACAGAGCAGATTTTTGATTTAAGAAAAATGCGACCGGGACGAACCTTATGCATTGAATTAACGGAAGGTGAAATCTGTACCTACCATACGGAATATAAGAAAAGGAAGAGACTGGGAGTAAGCAAAACTTTAGTAAATCCCGAAGAAATGAAAGTCTTTTTTGAGGAACTATATGATTTCGTAAGAAATGCAGAAAGTAACTGTATCACGATAGACGATTGTGCACATAAGGTAGTTTTTTCCTATGGAGAGTTGCATAGTGAGACTTTTCGGGGAGAGACCATAAAAGGCAGGGAATCCTTACTTGGGAAGATACATGGTTTTGTAAATTCCCATAGGTAAGACATACAAACAATCAGGTAAGTTATGCCAGATACTTTTGGTGAAAAAGCAAAAAAGATGCAGAGGAATCTATGGAAGTAACAAGCGAAAAGGTATTTTACGAACGGGAAGTAAAAGAACAGGCAAGAAGGCTTGATATTGATATTCTTCTTTGGGGAGAAGAACTGTATGACAAAAAAATAGTGATCTATCCGAAGAAGATATCCGCAATCAGTGGCTATGAAGACATTAAGAAAGAACTCGTAGATGCAGCACTGGTGTATTTTGATTTCAAAAAAGAAAAGTATATAAAACTCAGCATTATCCGCTATGATGAAGTAAGAAAAGCTCTGTATGTGAGCGAAGAAAATTTTAATGGCATCTGGAGATACCTGAAAAACAGTGTGGATCTTGGGATCAGAATACAGAAGAAACGGCAAAATGAAATAGCGATTAAGACACCGGACGATATTGTGGATCTGTCTTTTCTGCATAGAACGGGAAGCGAAGCAGTTATAAAGGACGGGCAGCTGACGTACATAGCAAAGGAAATTCCACAGAGTGAAAAAGAACTTTTAAGCAGAAAGCAGAGTCTTCTTGATAATGCGAAATATTTATACTTCTATGACGAGGCTGATGACATCTATCATGACAAGGACTGCGAACGGGTAAAAGAAATTTTACCGGCAAGGTTTAAAGCATCAGAAAATAGACCACAAGGGAAAAGCCCCTGTAAGAAGTGCAGGAGAAGGATGTTTTTAAGGAAGGCCTGTAGTCCATACGTGAAACAGATCCCACAGGTGGACAGACTCCTTACAAAAGCTGGTATCACAGATTATCAGCTTGAAAAGTTTGCGTATGAGGAAGAACTGAAATTCAAAACCGATCAGGCGTGGGAACTTACAGTCAAAGGAAAAGAAGATACCTGGATTATAAAGGGATTTCAGACGATGGAACTATCCCTCTGGCATAACAATTATGTAAAAACAGCACCCAGAGAACGCTACATTACACAGGGATTTCATAATCAGGGAATGGACGGGAAAAAGCTGTATTCCATGCTTACTTACATCAGTGGTTATACCTTTGAAAAGCATCTTGCCGGAGAAGAAAAGGCAGCATTTAGAAAGAGTGTTGAGCCTTTGGAAGAAGTAAAAGAACAGGTAGTTACAGAGCAAAGAGAGGGATTCTTTGCCGGTATTATTGGATTTATTAGAAGAATATTTGGAAAGTAGAGGTATCAAACATGGAGAAAACGTACTCAAAAAAAGAACATGATAAGTGCCAGAAGGTAGTAGATGCATTCAGTGAACTGTATGAAATGTATGGAGATATGTGTGTGGTAGATGCAGGAAAGTTTGGTTTTGCATTTTTAAAGTGGTATGGGGGAGAGTCTTTTGACGGAAACAGTGTCTATCAGGATAGCAAGGAATTGTTTGAGGATCTGTGGCAGATGTGGTTAGACTATAAAATCCTTGATTCTGTGGCAGGAACCGAGAGAGAAGATATTGATTATGAGCAATTATATAAAGAGCTTAGTACGAAAGAAAAAGAAGAATATGAAGAAAAAAGACAGCAGTTTTTAAGTCTTTCAGGATTATCCGACTAAGAGAAGTAAAGAGGGGATTTCATTGACATATGCAGAGGTAGTAAAAGAAGCAAAAGAAAAAATCGCCCATAGAGAAGCCTACGGAAATGGGAAAGTTACTTATAAACCCTGTAAAACGTGGCAGCGTGGAGATCAGATTAATCTGTGGACATATTATCAGGGATATCAGATCAAAGACCCAGAGAAAGGGATTGATATTCTTCTAGTGGGGCAGGACTGGGGAAATGAAGAACTGCAGAGCGATACCATTCAGAAGATTCAAAGGTTTATAGATGGAGAAAACCTGTTTTGTTATGAAAATACAAAGAATGCCACAGATAAGATGCTTGTATCTTTGTTTCGGGAGCTATTCTGTGATATAACTAATGTAGACCCCGGTAAAAGGATTTTCTTTACCAACTATTCTCTTGGATACAGAGAGGGATCAGAGACCGGGGGAATGACAAAGAGTCTGCTTTTGCAGGATAAGGAACTTTTTGAAAAACTGGTGCTGGCAATTCATCCAAAAGTCATCATATGCCTTGGAAAACTGGTCTATGAAGTAGTGACAGACACTACCGTAAAAGGGTATCTGAAGCTGCTTAAAAAAGGAGAGCCACTGTGTACAACCTATCCGCAGGATGAATCCATTACGGTGTATGGAGTACCACATCCCGGGAACAGAGGCATCCAGAACATTGGTGGCAGTGAGAAAATGCTGGAACTATGGAGAAAAATGAATGTGTGAGGGGGAAGGAAGATGCAGGTTATTGTGTGTGTGGATGATAACATGGGAATGTTTTTCAACCACAGAAGACAGAGCAGGGACAGGGTACTGATACAAAGGATACTGGAAATCACAAAAGGAAAGAGGATTTTCATGAATACCTACTCTGCAGAATTGTTTGAAGGAAATGAAAACATCTGCATAGATGATGATTTCCTTAAAAATGCAGGGGATGGCGATACCTGCTTTGTGGAGAATGAGGCACTTTCCGGGTACATAGAAAAGATTGATAAAATCATTGTCTATAAGTGGAACAGAAGGTATCCGGCAGATCTTTATTTGGATGTTCCGCTTGCAGAAAACGGATGGCAGCTGGCAGAAAGTTATGATTTTAAAGGATACAGCCATGAAAAAATTACAGAGGAGGTCTACGAAAGATGAATAAGGTTCTAAGCGTAGCAAAAACAATACTGGCATGGGTATTCGTGGTATTCTGCCTGCTTATGGCAATCGGATGCGGATCTGTTTCAGGGAGTATTCTTTTTATACTAACTGCAGTTCTTTCCATACCACTTAAGATTGTAAGGAACCTGTGGGATAAGGTACTGGGAATCAAAGAAATACCGGATTTACCAGAGGATACCCCGGCAAAGTGGTATGAGGTGAAGAAGAAAAAAGAGCAGAAAACGCATAAGAATACGGTAGAAGATCAGAAAAAGAGAAGACTTTTTAAGCCCCTTATTATTGCAATGGCATTCTTTATTTCCTTTGCGGTAGCAATGGGGAATTCAGAGACCGTAAGCACCGCAGACTCTGTAAAAGAAAGTACCGAAGCAGCATCTATAGAGGTTACAGAAGCCGTACAGGAAACAGTAGCTCCTACAGCGACACCCAAACCCACAGAAACACCAAAGCCCACGGTGACTCCAACAGCTACTCCGACAGCAACACCAGAGCCTACAAAGACACCGGAGCCTACACCGGAAGTTGTGGCAAAGGTATCAGAAGAATTCAGTCTTTCAAGTGTAGCAGCATATTCCGGGAATCCTTATGTAGAAATCAATCAGAATGTGCCGTACTTTGCAGACAGCGAGTTATCTACAACATCGTATGAATATTATTCAGATCTGGATTCCTTGGGAAGATGTGGTGTATGCATTGCCAGTGTCGGACAGGACATTATGCCTACGGAAAAGCGTGGGGATATCGGATCTGTGAAGCCTACCGGATGGCATACCGTAAAATATGCAGGTGTCGTAGACGGAAACTATCTGTATAACCGATGCCACCTGATTGGCTATCAGTTGACTGGGGAAAATGCAAATAATAAGAATTTGATTACCGGTACCAGATATCTGAATGTAGAAGGTATGCTTCCTTTTGAAAATATGGTTGCCGATTATGTAAAAGAAACCGGAAACCACGTAATGTACCGTGTAACTCCGGTATTTGATGGCAATAACCTTTTGGCAAGTGGCGTACTTATGGAAGCGAAATCCGTGGAAGATAATGGAGCCGGGATTTTATTCAATGTATTCTGTTATAATGTGCAGCCGGGAGTAACCATAGATTATGCAACGGGTGATAGTTCCCTGGACGGAAGTGTGGCAGTAAAGGAACAGAGCACGCCGAAGCCGGAGACTACACAGGCACCGGCCGTTGCAACTCCTGAACCCCAACCAGAACAGCAGGCACCTTCTGCAACAGGATCCTATGCCGTAAATGCAAAGAATGGGAAGATCCATATCGTTGGAGCCTGTCCTGCAACAGGAAATGGTGACAGCGCCATGACAGATCCGGTATATTTTAACACTTATGAAGAGGCAGAAAGCTATTCCATTTCCATAGCACCTAACCAGAGCAAGCGTAAGTGCGGTAACTGCTATCGGTAAAAAAATGAGAAAAGAGTGGTAAATTAAGTGAAGTTTGAAGAAGCAACTTATCAGGCAATGCTCTGTGCAGATAAAAATGGATATACTGGCCGGGAAGTAAAAATCTACGAACTGGATGATGAGTGGATTTATCTGATTTTTCCATCTGAAGAAATTACGAAAGAGTGCCCCAGGATATCCATAAACATGGAGAGTGGTGAAATCACACATGGTATTATAAGTACTCCGAAACTGGACAGGCTAAAAGGATTTCTTAAGGGAAATATGCGAAGGTTTATGTAGGATGGAAGAAGCAAAAGAAATCACGAAGATCATTATGAAAGGATCTTCCGGGTACTGCGCTTATAGTGAAGCGTATAAGGACAGGCTTACTATCGAAAAGGGAAAAATCAGTTATGAATATCTTCCAGAAGAGGAGACCAAGATAAATCCTGTCCGCAAATGGAAATATACAACCAACAGTCCCTTGTATCAGACATTATATGAGAGGATAATCAAGATACTGCCGGAATATCTTTGCAAGGATCCTATGGAACTGGTTATGGATATCGGTGGCATAGAGATTACGGTTATCTATTCCGACAAAACACGTTACAAGCAGGAATACATGGTAACCGGTGATTATTTTAGAGATCTATTTGTAGAAATCAGGCATATGATTCCTGAGACAGAATATATGCCTGCAGTGTTACTATTAACAGAAGACTTTCATGAGGAACGGGAGGAATAAGACATGGCAATCAATTTTAATCAGAACAGTACATTTAATTTAAAGCCGATCAATAAGGAGTCGGTAAGAGGTGAAGTCATGGGACTTTTGGTGAATGGAGAGGAAATCGCCTATGCATTTCAGACGATCAGAGATCAGCTGATATTCACCAACAAGAGAATTATTGCAGTAGATGTACAGGGAATCACCGGAAAACGTAAATCCTTTACAACTATGCCGTATTCCAGAATCCAGTATTTTACAATCCAGACACCGGGATTTATGGAAGCATTCCCTGATTCGGAACTATTCCTCATGTTTTCCAGTGGCTTTACGGCAACCTTTGAGTTTAAGGAAAAAGTGGATATAGGAATACTGGGACGGCTGATATCACAGTATATTTTGTAATCATTAAGAGCAATCGGAGGATAAGATAGATATGGCAGACAGGATGGTACAAAGACAGAAACGATGCATCATAAAGAAGTCACATTTTGAAAAGGCACTGGAGAGTCTTCGGGCTGTCTGTGGTATGGGAGAGATGCCCGTAGAAGATCTGTCAGGGAAGCATTTTTCTTTTGTAGAGCCGGAAGAGATCATGCAGGCAAAAAACTTTGAGCAGGCACTGTCTGCGATCCGCTTTGCTCCTAAATTTGATGCAGAAGGAAACATCTGTGAACTGCATTTTACCGGAGAAAAGCAGGGAGACGAACATATCTTTTTAAAAGCGCTGGCACCTTTTGTGGAAAAGGAATCCTGCCTGTCATTTGTGCTGGAGGAGGGAATCCTTATAGAATGGACATTTGATGGAAATGACGTTACCTATAGTGAGAGGGAAGAGGAATGAGTGACTTTAGGGAGCAGAGTAATAAAGACCTTGATCTTGGTGCAAAGGCATATCAGGCCGGAGACTATGAAACCGCTATAAGGTATTATGAAAAATCTGCAGATGCAGGAAATGTTATTGCCCTTAGTAATCTGGGATACTGCTATTATTATGGCAGAAGTATTCCGGTGGATAAGATGAAGGCAAAGGAATGCTGGGATAAGGCAGCTATTTTTGGAGACATTGCAGCCATCTATAAGTTGGGAGATATGTATAGAAACGGAGATCTTTTAAAGAACCAGAACTATTCTCATGCGCTGTACTTACGTGCATTTGAACTGGCACTGGAAGCGGAAGATATTTATACCAGCCCGGATGCCTATTTACGGATGCTTAAATATTACCCGGAAGATATTGAGGAATACGCAGATATCAGGGATATTGCAGAAAATTGTGTTGCTATGATTGAGACCCGTATTGCAAAGGGGGATCAGTATTCGGATAAAGTTCTAAGAGAAGCAAGAGATATTCTGGATAAACTGGATTAATACCGGGCAGGTGTACCTATGCGAAAGATAACGATTGAATGGTCGTATCCCATGGAAATTGAGAGCATCCTTTATGATGAAAGGATGGCTGATATCGGGATATATTATATCACAAGAAGATTTGGAAACCACATATCCGATCTGTATATCGGAAAGACCGTATATAGTTTTGGAAGCAGACTGGAGAGTCATTACTGGTATTGGCTTGATAAGTACAGGGGAAAGAAGTATGTGAGACTTGGAACCATAGTAAAACCTAAAAATATCAGTGAAGATGACTTAAAACAGCTGATTGACGATGCAGAGGCAACCCTGATTTATTGCCTTGGGGATCAGCTTCTTCAAAACAAAATGTGTACCATATCGTGTAATCCATCGCAGCGCCTTATGATAACAAACATTGGAAGAAGAGGAAACATTCCAGAGCAGGTATTCATCACGGATGAAGACTGGATTGTGTAAGGAGACATATGAAAGAACGGGATATAAGAGCAGTAGAGAGTATGGTAAGATGCGGAATAGACCTTGAGGGTTTGTGCGCAGTATTTACAACATTTCCTAGGGAAGAAGTAATTGGAATCTATCATAGACTTCATGAGGAAAGTAGTGGAGAAGAAGCAGCGCAGGGAATCAAAATGAACTGTTCGTAAAACTGGAGGAAGCAAGATGTGTGGTCGTTACTACGTGGATGACGATACAGCAGAAGAAATCGAAAAGGTAATACGGCTTGTGGATGCAAAAGTAAATGGAAAGCTGCCAGTGATGGAACATATCCATAGGGGTGATGTCCGTCCGTCGGAGATTGCCCCGGTACTGCTAAAAAAAGGAACTATACTTACCATCTGTAATGAGTGCTGGGGGTTCCCGGGAAAAGAGGGAAAAACACTTGTTATAAATGCAAGAAGCGAAACCGTTAATGAAAAACCTATGTTTTCTGATAGTGTGGCGCATAGGAGAATTGCCATACCAGCAGCCGGATTTTATGAGTGGAATCAGGAGAAAAAGAAATATACTTTTCAAAGAAAAGATAAGAAACTTTTGTGGATGGCAGGATTTTATAACCGGTTTGGGGAGGAAGACCGCTTTGTAATCCTTACCACCGGAGCAAATGCATCTATGGAACCGGTGCATGACAGGATGCCCTTAATTCTGGAAGAGGATGAACTAATCCCCTGGATCATGGAGGATGGGAGTAGTGGAAAGATCCTTAAGAAAACTCCCTGCCAGCTGAACCGAAGTACAGAGTATGAACAGCTAAGTCTGTTCTAAAAAGAACCTATTGGAGAAGAACATTTCATGAAGTACAGGATAGAGAAGAATTGTACGTCCCAGAGAGAGTACGAGGTAAATGAGAAAGAAGAGGTATTTTTTGATAGACTATACGATTCCCTGCCGGAAGGAGACAGACTGTTTATTCACCTGTATCGTATGAGTAATGGTACATTGTCCGTGTATTATAAAACGTATCCCATAGGCAAGATAAAACTGCAGGGAAGAGTATTTTCCATGCAGATTTTAAAAGGCCTCAGTTCCGTGAAAAATATAGACGGATCATTAGAGGATTTTCTGGAACACATTCCAGACTGGTGTAAGTATATCAGGCTGCATTGCAAATAGTGGGAGCAAAGAAGGAGCGGTGCAAGACGGCTCTTTTCTTATCAGGCGATATGGAAATTTGTCAATAATTACATCTTGAATACCGAACGTGCGTTTGCTATAATGTACAAACAGGAGGCGAACATACGTTTGAAAAACATTATATTTCATGTAGATGTGAATTCCGCATTTTTGTCCTGGGAGGCAACCTACAGGCTGCATCATAAGGGCGGTACACTGGATATACGGACGGTTCCTTCCGCTGTAGGTGGAGACATGAGTATGCGCCACGGGATCATTCTTGCGAAATCAATCCCAGCAAAGAAATACCGTATCACCACAGGGGAAACCATACTGGAAGCAAAGAGGAAATGTCCGAATCTTTTACTGGTACCACCGAATTACGGTATGTATGAGCAGTGCTCGAAGGCCTTTATGGAGATTTTAAAAGAGTACTCTGACAATGTGGAACAATATAGCATTGATGAAGCTTTTGTGGATATGTCAGAAACGTGTCACCTATTCGGAAGTCCTGTAGAAACAGCAAATCAGATAAAGGACAGAGTGCGTAACGAACTGGGATTTACCGTAAATATCGGGATATCATCAAACAAACTGCTTGCAAAAATGGCATCTGATTTTGAAAAACCGGATAAGGTGCATACGCTGTACCCGGAGGAGATGGAAGAAAAGATGTGGTCTCTCACGGTATCGGATCTGTTTTTTGTAGGAAGAGCAACGACAAAGAAATTACTTAACCTTGGGATAATGACGATAGGGGAACTGGCAAAGGCGGATCCGGTATGGCTCAAAACGGTGCTTAAGAAGCAGGGAGAAATTGTCTGGAACTTCGCCAACGGCATAGATTTTTCACCGGTTGTGTCCGTGGTACCGCCGAACAAGGGATATGGTAACAGTACAACGACACCCTATGATGTAGTGGATGAAGAAACAGCAAGGAAGGTGTTACTTGCTCTTTCGGAAACGGTTGGATCGAGACTAAGAAAAGATCATGTGGAGATTGAACTTGTATCAGTGGGGATCCGGTATTCTGATCTGTCCTATGTTTCCCATCAGAAGAGACTTAAGACATCCACAGATCTTACGATGGAAATATATGATGCAGCCTGTGAATTGTTTGTGGCATTGTGGAATGGATATCCGATCAGACATTTAGGGGTGCATACAGGTAAGGTGCGGGACTGTGATTTTTCAAGGCAGCTGGTACTTTTTGATGATACTGATTATGAAAAATTGTCCAAGGTGGATGACACGATAGATGTTATCCGAAAAAGATTTGGAAATGATGCAGTAAAAAGAGCAGTTTTTGTGAATCAGCCGATAGACCATATGTCCGGTGGAATATCGAGAGAGAAGAGAAACGTAGATTACAGTAAAATTGTCGTAGATTAGATGGAGGCAGCATATGGCATTTGGAATAGGGATAAATAATGAAAACCAAGATGCCGGTATGATACGGGGATCACAGCAGGATATTGCCTGTGAGTGCTGGTTTACACAAAAAGGAAAAATCATTCCGCTAATGATAAAGGTGCAGGATGAAGATGGAGAAATCCGCTGCATCAAACAGATCGAAGTCCATTCGCAGGAAGCAAAGATGTATGCCGGGATTCCATCGGTAGAGTTTGACTGTACCATCGTGATTATGAAGCAAAAGATCCCGGTAAAACTTTTGTATTTCCAGACAGAAAACAGATGGGCATTAAATTACAGATAAGTAATCAGGTAAAAGCTTGGCGTGTATGCGACAAAATGTCCTGGTGAGTTTGCCGTAGACGATAAACAGGCAGATCAAGAGAGATTTGAGAATGTAGTTGTATAGATCTTTCAGTCCAGCCTTGAAGCTGTCAGTATCATAGTTACTGTTGAACTGATTTTTCAGATGCTTAGCAATCAGTTCCAGCTTATAATCATTCAGGACACGGCCGCCGGTTACCTTCCGTTCCAGTTTCAGACGCTCACGCAGGCGATCGATATCATCGCGCAGCTGCTTATTCTCCTTTTTGAGACGTTCTGTCTGATCCACATACTGGTAGACTTTCTGGCGATCAGAAAAAAGGTTGAGGGTTCCCATGTTTGGTGATAAAATATCTACAAGAGAAGCAGGTGCTGCCGTTTTATTGTAGCCTTCGGGTGTGCTTGGCAGAGAGCCTGCTTCTTTTAATGTAACATCATACAGATATACATTTTCACCCGTATCTTTTATATCAATAAGAACGTCATACATTATTCCATCTAGCGGTTAATACCGATTAAATAAGATCCCAATGGGATGTACACTGATGAAAAAAGACGAAAAGCACGAAGAAATCTGCAAAAAGCTCGGGTTTATTCCGTCAGAACTGAGTGATGACGATGTTCCTGCGGAAGAAAACGATAATTTTAAGACCCCGTTCTCCGTATTATTTGCAGACGAGATTATATATTTGTATGAAAATGGATATCTTACCAAAGACAGTTAAGCATTCAAGTTGTGCTTTTTAAGTGTAAAATTTGGGAAAAGATGGAAACAGTGAGGAAAAGAATGAAGAAGCAGACTATGAAGGAGAACGTACTAAGATTATTAAATGAAATATGCGAAGATTTTGGACCATATTGTTTCCTGAAAACAGATTTATATAAGGGAAAAATAATCGGGGGACACAACTTGTATGTAAAAAAAGGAGAATCTGAGAAAGAAGGAGTTATTATTGGTAAGAGAGACATTGAAAAATTCGATTTAGGACAGATTCCGACTAACTTTGTAGCATACACAAATTTTAATCAGGAAAAGGCAGAGTACGGATGGACTGATGACAAAATGGTAGGAGTATTAGAACAAATCAGCCGTAGAATAAAAGAAGAGAATTTGAAGGCGTAATTATAAAATGAATTTATTAGTGACGTCTTCAAGCAACGACCATACGAGAGCAACTATCTCCTGTGTGGTCGTTTTCTTGTACGCAGGTACTCCAAAATGTTATGTGAGGTTATTTGCTTTTCTGTTCTACGGATAAGATGAAATCAGCCATAGCCATTGCAGCGTTCACAAACAGTCTCGCATGATGTTCTTCGATGGGAATTCTATTTGCGCCAACTCCATGAGCATCACTATCTTTATTCCTCATTTCAGCGATTGCAGATACAATACTATTTAGACCAGAAAGTAGGGCATTAATTCTTCTATCTGTATTTGCATCTGTATGCATATTGTAGAGGGTACGAACTTGCTTATACAACTTTCCGATATCACCACTATCGGATGGAATTTCGTTTTTCTTTTCTATAACGTAACAGAATGTTTCTTCTAGTAAAGTTCTTGATTTCGTAATTGCACTATCGAAATCATTTTGTTCGATATCTCTCATAGCTCGTGAAGAAATGCTTTTGATGTACTCTCTGTCAATAGTTTTTATTGCTGGGGCAGCTATTTCAACCCTGCTTCCTATTGGATGCATTGTAAAATTTTTACCATCGACAATAAGTAGTTCATTTCCCCCAAAAAATAGTAAACCATTTATTTCATCTAAGATCGTGGACACGATTATTTTACTTTATAGGAAAGTTCTCCTTCGGAGAACCCTTGAATTGAAAATGGCCCGCACGGAGGCGGGCACGACAAGTAAACGATGTGTTTTAGAAGAGGTAGAAGCCTTCCGCTCCTGGAAAATCTTCGTCAAATTCATCGCCTTCGTTTAAAAAGTAATCCATATCAAGCAGGTCATCCTCACTCATGTGGCGGATGTCATCAGCAGTCATGCCTTCTGGTGGATTCTTTATGTACTTGTCTCTGATTTCATCTGAACGTTTTGACATTGCATTGCCCTCCGATAAAGTTATTTTACCATAGCCGGAGGAAGGCTGTACAGCGATCAGGCGGAGGAAGGAGATGAAAATTTTTTCATAGCCCTTTCATACATTTCGTTCAGAGAAATATGCTGATGATTGTGATAAAGTTCGAGAAAAAGCATTATCCTGCCACAGTGAGGACACTTCAGGGGATCATAGCCAAAAGAAGCCAGAGTGCAGTCTCTCCAGCGGTTGAATGACAGAAGGACTTTCCTCTTTTCTTTTGCAATGGCAGGAACCAGCTTTTTATCAGTTTCTTTATGCCGTGCATACAGACCATAGTATCGGATCTGTTTGAAATGCTTTTCCGGGATATGCTGGATCAGACGGGAAATGAATTCCATTACAGGGATGGTTTCCACAATAAGTTTGTTGTCCTCATGCCTGTTGTAATGAAAGGTAACATTTTCCCCATCGTATTTATCGATGCGGGAAGTGGCAATGACGGGTCTGCCAAGATATCTGCCGATGTATTTGGCAACAGCCTTGGGATCGCATTTATTGGGCTTGGCAAAAACATAAAAGCCATCTTTGTGATCGTGATAACATTTGGCTTTGATCTTTTTGAAGGAGGGATCCAGTTTATGCTGCATAAGATTTAGAAGAGCTGTACGGAAGGCATTACGGAGAAAGTCGTAATTAAAATGAGTTTTGGCACGCCAACGTCCACTGTTACCGATGCCGCCTTCCGAGAGGAGACAGTGGATATGAGGATTCCATTTGAGATCCCGTCCAAAGGTATGAAGGACCAGAATGAAACCTGGAGTGAAATTTTCGGTTTTGTTATCTTTATGAAACAAACGGATGATAACACTTCGGACAGCCTCAAAAAGAAGACTGAGAAGAGATCTGTCTTCCAGGAAAAAATGTCTGAGTTCAGAATCAATGGTAAAGACACAGTGCCGGTGATTGACATTGATGATCTTAAAAGACATGGAAGTAGTGCGGTCGATGGAATATTTGGTGCCGCAGGTGGGGCAGAATCTGCTGTGACAGCGAAAGGGAACAAACTTGAGAGTACCACAACTGCTACAGCCATACATTGCGCCACCAAAAGAAGGATCCCCACATCCGATCATGCGGTCAACATTTTCAATGACAGCAGAGCGGGGATGGAGAGTATAAATCATTTCTTCATAATGATCTTTAAAAATGTCCTGAAGTACGTTACTCATAAGATCATTATGAACGAATCGCAAAGAGAAAACAACCCCACCCCTCAAAGATTGAGGGGCAGGGGAGTTGAAGTGTCGAAGACACTTTTTTATATGCTTCGTTTATCTCATTATTACTATGTCCACGTAACATTTTAGAAAACTGATTAAGCGAGAACATATGAGCCAATAAGCTAGAACATTTATTATTTTTTATACAATACTCAAGCAGATTATCCAGGTATTGCCATCTGCTTAATGCCCCGCCATTCCATGAATACGTAGCAGGAAGACCAAACAAAGAGGATAAAGCACATAAATCTGACCCTGATAAGTATGGCATTGATATTGTTATGGTTGTAAAATCCTCGAATTTGTAATCACCATATTTAGTGTCACCATCAAGAATAGCAATTATTTCTTTATTTCGTAATAAAGAAAAGGGATTGTTCATTATTATCACCATCCTTATTAAATAACTACTCTATATATCGTGCACATATATTCATAAATTTGCTGACGATACATAACTTATCTCATCGTAATACTGTGGAAATGCTGCTCAAAAGGTATCACGGATAAGATTGTCAATGGCTGCTTTTGTTTTTACTTGTCTGTTCAGTGGGCAAATTCAACAAGTATAGTTTTTGCCCATTTTGTCTCGGACAGATGTAGTCAAAACCATCATCTTTTGTGCATAAGCATCACTATTAATTTCTTCATTAGCATACTGCTTCATTAACTCATCAGTCTTTTCTTTTCAACATCCCTTTTAAAGTATGTTAATTATAAAGAATATTGCTATTCCCCATATAATAATGGCCCAAATACCTCCAGTAACAACCTGAAAACCATCGGTAAAGTTATGAAATCTAGAATTATCACGGATAATCCACTTTTTAGTTATAACTGCTATGAACGTTCCTATCTTTGAGAATGGTGCAATCAAATCATATCCCAGTGCTGATACATAAGCTTCTCCTGCTGAACGCCTACTTTTGCTTATTTTACAAGCGAGTAAATGTATCAAAACAAAAAGTAAATATGCTCCACCAAAAATAACCAGTATATAAAGCATATCTGGAATCCTCATAGATATAGAACCGAGAATAGTTAATATCATAGCCCATAATGCCGTTCTTCTAAATGCACCTATTACGTACATCCTTTATCCTCCTAATTCAAAGTAGTGCATCTTAACGTGCACACATTTCTTACAAATACCGACTTAGCAAACAAATTAACTGTTTATAATTGGCGAAATAACAGGCTTTCCTTCTCTGTCTAATAATGGTGTCAGACCACCAGAATAGCCACTTGCATGATACAAATAGTTTACACCGGTCTCTTTATCCACCCAGATTTCTGTAACGTTCATGGAACCTTGTGAATATACTTTTTCAAATCTTTGATCTTTTGGCATTTTGATTTCCTCCGTAACATTTCATTTACTGCAGTTTCATGATTTCTTTATGGTCAGTCCAGAAATCTGTTTCATATTCTAATTCAATGCTCTGAGCATCTTCCGGCACTTCATAGTAGATTCGTCCATTGGTTTTTCTGCCGGAAGAAAGGCTTGTACCAATAAAGGAATCGGAATCAAGACCATATTTTTCATCGCAGATGGAATCATCTGCATAGCACTGGAAGTCGATACTGCTAACATAGCGGTCAGTTTTTGCATTGTTCGTAAAAGTAACTTCAATGCAAATATATTTTTTCCCGGCATTAGGAGCATATAAGCCATAACTGTCATCGTAATCCGTAAAGTCGAGATTAAAATCATTGATTGTAACAGTAACTCCGTTTGCATCAAAGGAATAGCCCGGGGAAATCATGGTAGATTCTGTCCGAGAGGAAGAGTCAGAAGAACTGCTTATTTCTTCCTGCTTTTTATTTACTAAGACAGTTTGGCTGGTACTGCCAGATCCGGCGATGCCAAGAAGAATTATAATAGCAGAAAAGACAATGCCTATAATGGAACATATAAGACCTGCAATCGCCATTCCGTTTTTCGTATTCTTTTGGCAAAGAGCAATGATTGCGAAGATAAGACCAAGAAATGCAGGAATAATACCTACGATAAAGCAGGAAAACACAAGTCCCACAATACCCAGTATTAAGGATGCAATGCCAAAACCACTTTGTTTCATGATGAAACCCTCCCCCTACGAAATAGTTTAAGACAATTATAAAGCCTAAATGAACATATGTCATCCAGATTAGAAACATTTTTGGGAAGACACTGGGAGAGAATACGTTCCTCCTCTTCCCGTTTGGCAACAAATTCCCAGAAATCTTTTAAAGATTTTTCTATGGGAACAGGTGGCATGGGATCAGCAGGATACAATTCATTCATCTGATTTACGATAGATATAATATCGTTATCGGTATAATCCTCTAGGTGATCCAGCATATAATCAAGTTTGTCATTTAATTCTTTCAGTTTTTTTTCGTTATTCATTGTTTCCGTAACCTTAATTATATAGTAGGAATTTTGTCCCTCTACTTAGTATATGTCAAATATCGACAAATTCTTACAAATATTTTATTGAAATAGGAAATAGGTAATTAAAATAAAAAGTAATAAAATTATATAAATTACTATTGACGTGTGCACGACCCCATAGTTTAGGATAGAAGAAAGAGAGGTAAAGTCATGGGACATAAGATTAAGTGGATTGAAGAGAACTTGGGTATATCACGAGAGTCAGTACGTCATTATAAAGACAAAGGACTCTTTATAAAATGTCAGGATGTGGGTGCAAATTGTTATGAATATAGTGATGAAGAAATACAGAGAATTTGGTGTATTAAGTTGCTTTTAGCCATTGGATATTCCACTGATGAGGTAAAGGAAATTTTAGAGACCCCAGAGTTTGATTTTTACGATTCCATATCAGTGAACATTGAGAAATTAGAAAACATGAAACAGGACCTGGAACAGTATATTCAGTTCGCAGAGACAATAAAAACTACGGGAAGGATGCCGGATGTTGAAAAACTGGGAAGCACAAAGTTCCGAGACTTTATTAATAGCGCAGGTGGATCGTGGAATTTATGTTCAGATTCCAAAATGGCTAAAACGGCAGATATTGTAAAAAAAATGGCTGAAGGAAAAGAACATATGGTAGCGGAAGAATTGCTGGAAAACGATGCCATTTGGAGCAATGAAGAGGTGATAGTAGCTGTCAATGTGGGAGCGTATTATCGGCTTTTAATTGAACTTTCCAATAATGATTATAAATCAGAAACCGTACAGGCAGTGGTGAAACTACTTTATAAATTTCTCTCTGAAAATACTGAACTGACACAATATAAAGAGAAATTTACTCCCCGAAAATTTGCAGACCACTTTGCTGTGACGTTTGTGCCGGGTAGTGATATTGCAAAACTCAATCTAAAAGAATTTGGCACAGAACCGAGTTTATTCATAGCCAATGCGATTGCTTATTTTGGAGGATATGACAGCGTAAATGACATAGAGTAGGAGGAAAAATGGCAAAGGGTTTTGATTATGAAGATGATCATGATTGGGAGGATAATGTAGATTATGCAGCAAGGGATGAGGTTTACTGGTATGGTAAGTATTATCCAAGAGAATATATAGAAGCATTATTTAAAGATTCAGAATCCCAAGAAAAAGAGGACAGCTCAAGTAGTACATATGCGATGCTTGCAGGAATGGGAATTCTTGTATTGGCTGGTGGGATTTTAGGCGTTAGAAAAATAATGCCCTGCCTGAAACAACACAAGATGAATCGGAAAAATCAACAACAGGAAAGAGGTAATGAAAGAAAAGAAAACATTAAGATGAATATTGAAAAAATACGATATAAAGATGCTAATAATTGTAGTAAAGTTGTTTCTTTCAGGAAGGAAGAAAGGTGATTTAGTAATGGAAATTAATCCGGATTATACATTCGCATCATTTAGAGAAGATATTTATAATCAGAGAGCATATAATCTGGCAATGGACTATGCAAAAAATAAGCATAAAGAAGTGCTAGGAATATATGGTCTACCCGGAACTGGAAAAACAAGGTTGCTTCATGCAGTGGCAAACTATTGGATGGTAGATAAGCCCAAAGAATGCATTGCTTTTTATCCCAAGGGAGCATTGAAAGAGAAACTGGAAATGGCTCGAAAGGATGACAGATTTCTTATAAAAACGAAGAAGGAATATAAGAATACGGATATCGTGTGCATAGATGAAATTAATGAGATGTTTCATGATGATGGAATTCAAAAGTTGTATGAAAAATTGTTTCGTTGGTGGAGCAGACAGCACATTCATATTATTTTCACAGAAGAATGCACAGAAAAAACCTATGACATATTTTCACAGTTAGCAAATGCGCTGGGGGAAGACAAGTTGGTAGGGATAGCAAAACCAAGGCAAAGGTGTGGAGAAAGTACTGCAATAATGGTTCAGAACTACTAGTTCTAAAAGATAAACAAAATGAAGGAGATAATCGCATGGCAAAAAACAAATTAGATGCATTAAATTTTTGTAGGATTTTTGATATGTTCGGAGAGGATGCAGCAAAGGAAACTCTGGCAGATGTGAATGCTGGAAAAATCAGAGAAAGTACTTTGGAAAAATACCTGTACGAAGATGAAACAAAGGAAGAATACGCAGAAAGATTGAAACGAGAGTAGATGACGAAAGCCCTTGGCATAGTGCCAGGGCTTTCCGTTTATTTAGAAGTATTTTCTTTTAATAAAGTATCAAACATCGTGTCAACAGATGTATAGGACGGATACTGTTCCGGATGCTTACGCATTTCGTCCACTTCATTTAGGGCATAGATTGTATCTTCGTTGAATATTTCCTGTTCTTTAGGTATTTTGTTGTTCGTCATAAATCCCCCAGTCGTAAAATTGCTATGCATTTGTTGGACCTATATTCCAAATGGGTGGTAGTGCTGATATTTGTTACTATAGCACACAAATTTTTGAAATACAATGACAGGTAAGGGGAGGCTTTGCTTTTGCTGTTACAATTATAATCCTTCCAGGAAATTTAGGGCGGCATCAAAGGCTTCCTCGGAAGTGGGAGCATCCGCAGTGCCAGTAGCAATTTCGGAAAGAGTGATTTTCCCGGAGAGCTTTTGGACGATCAGATCTGCCAGTTCTTCGGAATCTAAGGAAGAGTCACCTTTGTGAATAAACTGCTTTACTGCCTCAACGACCATGTGGCTCTCTGACCGGAAGCCATAGGACTTATAGTCAGAGATTGCCTCATAGACAGCCAGATCGGAAGCATTATCCTGAAAGCGGACAGTTTTACGCTTTACATTCATGCCCTGCCTCCCATTTTCTTACGAATTAAGTCTTCATATCCTTTGGCGTTGATATGTACGTCATCAATGATTACACAGTTTCTTTTAAATGGTTCCGGTAAGAAGTGCTTCATGATGGATGCACCACCGGCGATAAATACAAACTGGGTCAGATCGGGATTGAAATTTAATGCCCGTAAGGTATCCATGATGGATGTTACATAGTCACGTAGCCCGGATTTGATGATGGATAAGTATTCTGCAGGGATATCACTGGTACCGTACATCATGATGTCTTTGATGGTGGATTCGTCTGCTTCTTTTCCAAGATTTTGTCTTAAGGCTTCGTTAATGTCATTCATGCAGGTGATGGTACCCATGGTAAGGGACTTGCATCTGGTCAAGTCCGGCACAAAGTTTTCAATGGGAAGGATCTCTATTGTCCAGGAGCCGATATCAACGATGACTACGGATTTCTTAAGTTCGGGGAGCTTTGCCACCACTCCGGCATACCCCTGTGGAAATACATCGACAGAGAGAAGATTTACGGAATAGGTAACATCCTCGTACTTGTAGACCATGCGTCTGTTTTTGTTGTAATAGTCAAGGAAAGCTTGCTTTTCTGCTCCCATTCTGGTTAAGGGTACACCGCATCCAAGGTAAACATCCGCAACGGTGGTATGGGTGCGTTTTAATTCTTCTGCAATGCCAGCCATAGTAAGTGCACGCATATTTTCATCTTCTGTTTTGGAACTCTGGATGGAGAGCTTACCGTTTCCGATGGTATAGAAACCGGAAGTGGTCTCAATTACTCTGGTGCTTATCGGGGGCTTTGAAGAAAGCAGCTTAATTCCCGAAGAAAAGCAGCTGTGCGCTGTTTTAGTGTTACCGTATCCTACATCTACTCCAATAATATAACTTGCCATAATGTTCATTCCTCCTGTGATTAAAGTTTTTCAATAAGTGAAAAGTCCAAGTCATTTTGCTGTTCGTTTTTGAGTCTCTTGATTTCAAAGGTAAGCCTTGATTTCTCCATGCGGAGTTTTTCAATCTCGTCCTTTTGCAGTTTTACCGTTTCTTTTAAAGCTTCATTCAATTTCTTGTCCCGTTTGCTGGAAAGAATCTTGCCCTGTTGTGCTTTGAGGGCAGAATTTAATTCCATGTTTACCAAGGCATTTTTGTAGAAAAAGGAACGGGAGAGGCCGGTCTGCTTGGTCAGTTCGCAGATTGTGATCTGTTCGTTGTCCCGTACCATGCGCCTGATGGTGTCGATTGCAAGGATCCGCTTTTCCTCGCAGACTTTTTCATTCATGCGCAGCATATTTGTGTAATTTGTCATTTCATCCATCCTTTCCTGTATTTGTGAATCTTGTCGTTACGTTTATCAATGACCGTCTTTGTATTGGCAGCCAGTACTTTGGAACTCATACGGCGGTAGTTTGCAACAGATCCGGTGCCGTGATGACCGATCACGGAAGAAATCGTCACATCATCCAGGTTAAGATCACAGAGCTTCTTGCCGTAGGTTCTTCGGAAAATGTGAGTCCCTGCAGTCAGTGGGTTTCCACGGTCATCTTTTAAATCATGGGTATTGATTAAAACCTGCAGTCTGTAATAGACCGTTTTGTAGGGAAGAGGGGAGTTCGGATCCTTGTCACAGACAAAGATGTATTCCTGTTCTCCGTAGGTCTCATAAGTCTCCTTGATACTGGCATTTAAAAGAAGCAGGATATCGTTATTGATATACTTCTTTAGGTAAGAGTCAGTCTTTTGCTGTATGATTTTAAGGTAGGGCTTTGGCTCCATAACGATATCCGTAACTTTCAGTGTGAGCGTGTCGGAAATCCGAAGCCCCAACAGTTCGTGGATAAGCAGGATCCTTGCGGTCTGTTTATCTAGGAATTTATAGGCTTCATGCAGCCTTGAAAGTTCTGCATCGGAATAAAAGGTAAATACCGGGAGTTTTTTCTTGGCAAAATCTGTGGGAAGAAACAGTGTCTTTAAATGTTCGCTTTCATACAGTTTTCCCAAGGTTTCAAGGGCGGTTTTTAAGTTGGAAAGTTCCGAGGTATAATTTTTCTTCCGTCCAGCTTCCAAGTAGAGGTAACTTAGGTACTCTTCCAAAAGGGCTCTGTTAAACTGAGTAAAATCTGTGAAGTCTTCGTGGGTAGTATGTAAAAATTCACAAAGCTTTCGCAGGGCATAAAGTTCTGCAGATACCGTGGCAGCGGATGCACGTTTCAGCCTGTAGTAGACAGCTTCCTTGATCTGTTCTTTCAGGGTGGGCTGTGCGATTTTTGAAAAGTTTAGGCTTTTCGGGCCGTTTACCGGAGAAACATTCACCGGGAAGGGGAGGCTTTCAAGCTGCCAGATGTCATTATCTTTGGAAAAAACAGTCCCGTCATTTCCCTCGAAATACCCGTAAGCATTTGTAAGGAAGTGGAGTACCGGATTGTCGCCGTAGGTCTCCTTTTTGCGATCCGGGTGAGAGGTTTTGTAGCTAAGAGCCAGTCCCTTTTTTACAAGCCAGCGTTTTAAGCTTCCTAGCAGTGTATCCAGTGGCACATCCGTAAGGGATGTAAGATACGGGTATTCCTCGCTCAAAAAGTCTGAAAGTGTATGAAACTGTACGCATTCTGAACGAAGAGAGGAATAGGACAGGGTGCATCCTCTGTCAAAAATGTAGGCTGCAAAGTCGTTTTTTAAGGAAAGCGTAGGGAGCCTGTCCAAGTTGAAAGCCTGCTTACAGGGGACATTTGCAGGGTTCTTTTGAAAACAGATAAGGTCAGTAAAGTATAGTTTCATAAGTCATTCTTCGAAAAATATTGTTTCTGTAGTCTGTCGATCTTGGATGGACGGTGGTCAATGTACTTCTTTGTCATGTTCTCGTCTTTGTGACCGACAAATTCTCTGGTGGTGGGAAGCCCAGCGCCGGAATCGTAAAGATCGGTCGCAATGGTGTGCCGGTAGTCGTGAGATCTGAAATCTATGTGGTCGGTCAGACGGTATTTTTTAAGCCATGTTTTCATCTGCTTGGAAAAAGTGGCTGCCTGGAACGGTTTGTCCGTATTTTTTATGGAGGGAAAGATGTAAACCGAAGAGGAATCTGTTCTTTTTAGGTACCGGGTAAGTAAAAAGTAGAGATCTTCCGGTATGGGGATTACTTTTTCCGTCCGCATCTTGTACTGGTAGGTCTTTAAAAAGTAGGTGCCGTTATCCACAAAGAGTGCACCCCTTTTTAAGGAGCAGACCTCGTTGATCCTAAGACCCGTGGAATACAGGGTTAAAAACATCAGTCCCAGATATTCCGGGAATTTGTAAAGGATCGTAAGGATCGCATCCACCTCGTCTTCCGGCACCGATCTGTCATGGTGAAGCGAGAAAGTCTTTTTTAAGTAGTAGTCAAAAGAAAAATCCGGTATCTGCAAATTTTCCCGTAGGGCAATGCAGTGGAGGAAAGAACTTAAGTCAATTAACGTAGTGTTGAAAGTTTCCGGCTGCAGTTCTAAGTCCGCCCGATAGGAGATAAATTCCTTGATGGTACATTCAGTAAGCGCAGAAAGCAAGACATTTCTTTCGTCTAAAAATCGTAGGAAGTCCTTTACCATGTAGTACTTCATGAGGATCTTTCTTAAGGAATACTTCGGGGATAATACCAGTAAGTACTTCATGTAATTTTGGAAGATCTCTCTGTGAAAAGGATTTTCCACATCGTCAAAGTAAAAGGCATCAATGGTTCTGGTGGGATTTACCCGTGTTTCTTCCAAAGAAAAACGCTCTAAAAACCACACGTAAGAGGAAAAGTCCGTAACCTTTGCAGAGAGAAAAAGCTGTTTTCGTACCCGGTATAATACCTGCGTGGCAGATTTTGAGATCGCATCCATGTGGGTAGATAAGTATTCCGGGAACCTGTCAGCTTCTTTCCTTGTGATCTTTTGGATATCCTCTATGTGCATTTCACAGCAAAAATCGTAAAAGTAGTAAAGCGGTGTAATGTAATGCTGTAAGAGCAGGTGATTGGAACATTCCTTTTTTGCCTGCAGCGTTTCCATAAGGCAGGCGAAAATCTGCCGTTTCATATTTTCCGGTACAGACCTTGTAAAATCAAAGAAAAGAAATTCCTTCCTTGCCGTGAAGAAAAACCGGTGAGCAATCTCATAGTCCGGGTAGTAAGCCAGGTAAAACAGTGCATTGTCGTAGTGCGGTGTTCTTGTAAAACTAAGGCTTTTTATGAGGGAAAGCTTCACAAGATCCATCCCTTTGGTGTGGGAAGTGGCTTTCTTTGGCACCGTAAGCTGTACATATTTTCCGTAAGAGTACCGTAAGAGGGCATTTATCTGATCGAATGAGGTAATCCCGGAAGCAATCAAGTAAACCATCAGCTTTTTGTAGACAGAATCCTCTAACGCTACCGGAAAAGGCTCTTTAAAAAGAGCGTGTCCGGTGGCAGAAAAGTAGGAAAAGATGGCACATTCTAAATCCCCTTTGTAGGAACTGTACTTGTTTTGTTTTCCGAAAAATTCTCTAAAAACAAAACGATTGTAGGAAATTAAAATGGGAACCGTCACTTCCGTTAAAGAAGAGACCTCAAGTGACGTAAGAGCCGTTACAAGATGCACAGCCTTTGACGGAAATAAAGAGGTGGCATAGGAGATCTCTTCTTCCAAGGTGTATGAATTTTTAACGATTTTTAACTGCTTGTCCATCCTGTCAGACTCTTAAGAATTAAGAGAACTTTCCTTTCTGTGGGCTTGGTTACCCACCGATTCTTTTTGGATACCTTGTCAAGTAAGTGGATGATTTTAAGCAAAAGGCTTTACAAGGTGGATAAAAAGAATAAAATACCATAAGCCTATAGAAAGTCGGAAATTGGAATCGTCCCTTCGCTTTTTGCAAGGTACTGTTCCTGCGCCTTCTCCACTAACCTGCTTTCTTCATCTAAATAGTCAATGGTGGTCTTGATACTCTTGTGACCGATGGAGAGTGAAATGTCTAAGATCTCCCAACCGGCTTCTCTTCTGGAATTTGCAAAATAATGCCGTAACATATGGTTTGTCACAGTAAGGCCTGCCTTTTTCCCGATGGTCTCAAGACACGTATAAAATGAATTGGCACTTAAGGGATTCCCCCTCGTTTTTCCATGTAATACGATGAAAAGGTAGTCCGTCTTTTCAAAGAGGGTCGCATTTTCCGCAAGGTATACATTTAAAAGAGCAAAAGTGGAATCACTGATTCTCATGTAGCGCTCTTCGGCATTTTTTGCGTGGGCATCGTTTGGATTGGTTGTGCGGTATCTGACAAAGATACGCCTGCCAGCAAAATCAATGTCTTCGGTGTATTTGATTCCAAGCGCTTCCCCAATACGAAGCCCGGTCTCTTCTAAGAGAAGAAGTAAGAGCCTGTCACGATTGCAGGAGCAGGCTTTTAAGATAGCAGCTAATTCTTCCTTGGTGACGGTACGGGCGGTGTGCTTGTTAGGTCGAAGGAACCCGTCAAAGGTTTTGTAGGTGGAATAGCTGGTGGTGCCTACGTCCGTAACATAAGAAAAATTTCTGTCATCCAGTACTTTTAAGTAGGGGAGATTGCTGTCACGGTGTAAAAAATCGTACAGCCCGAACACTGCCTGTAAATAGGAGTTTGCGGTATTATTCTTCACTTCCTTCATGCTCCCGGTATGGGCGCCCTTTTTCACTTCCATGAGGAAATCAGAGAAGTGTTCGGACTGCTCGGAAAACTTAAGACCAGCAACCGCTTTCAGGGTAAGCCCTTTGTCAGATAAGTAATTCATGTAGAAAGGCAGAATGTAGGCAATGCGCTTTACCGTATTGTTTGCCCGGTTCTGCCTTACCTTATGTTTTAAGTATCTGGTGCAGTCCGCATCCATCTTTCCGGTAACAGCATCTTTAACAAAGTAATAGGTAGTAGTTCCCTTCTTTGCAGATCCCGATATGTACTTTGCCATAAGAAGCCTCCTTTCTACCGGATATGTGGGACACAAAACACGTAATCCGTAAGATATTTAAAAGTAAATGTATAAGTGTGTTCTACAAACATATAAAACACTTTATAAAACACAACAAGTGTGTTCTATAAAATAATAAAACACATATAACACACAATGTCAAGAGCAAAATTGAAATATAGAACAATCAAAGCACACATGGGATAAGAAAGATTCCACATAGAACACAAAAAGAGTGCAAGTAAGGGAGTGGTGTGATAAAATAAAATTTATAAGCAGGGTAGGGGTAATTGTGTATGATAGAAGCCTATTGTAAATATGACAAAGAGATGGATTTGTTTATAAAAGATGTGGTGAAATACACACTGAATAAATATGGGAAACAGCTAAACATTAGCACATTGAAAGAAGTAGAAGTGCGAAATGTGCAGGAGTTTGAATGCCCGATAGATGGAAGAGTGGTAGACAAAACAAAAATTGTGCTGACATCCAGACTGTTTGAACTGCTCCCTAGTTATGAAATCAGGAGACTGTATAAGAACAAGATCTTTAGACAGATTGTGTGCACATTGTTTCATGAGATGGGACACATAAATGACATGGTAAAATATTCGGTATTATATGATACTGTAAAAAATAGTGATGACATGGAGAAAGCGAGGGCTTCACTTTTTTGGATAGAATATCTAGCGGAGAAAAGGAGTGTGTCAGTTGATCCTGGTGCAAAAGATTTTTGTGAGGAATTTGTAAACACATCGTGGAACATTCAAAAAAGAAGTACCGGAACAGCAACTACAGGTGATTTTTTCTACCTGAGTAAAGCACTACCATATTTTATTGTAAGAGCAGAGTATATTAACAAAGATTATTTTGACCGGATTAGGAATCAAACAGTAACTGAATATGCGGCGGAGCTACGTGGAGAATTACATAGATTGATGGAGAAACCATACTTTGATGATCCGAAGATATTAGAGCCATTGCATGAAATAATTAACAAGTATAATAAGAAATTTATGAAATAAAGAGGATGATATATGCTAAGAAAAGAGTATACAGAGAATCCGTTTAATAAAGAAGAGTATGGAAGACTTTTGAAGTTGGCACTGGGGATAAGAAATCAGAAACAGTTCTGTGTGGATGCCGGACTTAGCCGTTCCTATATCAATAAGTATATAAATGGGATGATGGATAAACCGCCCACTATCGGGACGATAGAAAAAATTGCAGATGCGACCGAAGACGTATCCTTTGAAGAGCTTCTTGCTGCAGCTGGGTATGATCCGAAAAAGCATGAGCGAAGAGAAACTATGAAGGGTAAGGTAGACGATGTAGGGCAGTATCTGCTTATGCCAGTACTTGCGAGTGTTATGAACAGTGCCTATGAATGGTCATTTACCTATGAAGGATATCAGGATAGGGAACCGGTACGGATCGAAATAGAGAATGCACAGGTAAAAAAATGGTATTTTATCCCGGTAACCAAAAGAAATATCACTAGGGAAGACATCATGGCAGTTTTAATGAATGAGCAGAACTTTACGAGTACATCCAAGGTCTCCTTTGTCACAAAGGATGAAAAAATATATGACCTCATAAAATCCATGCAGTTTCCGCTTCTTTCGCTGTATGTATCCGCAATCCGGGTAAACGGGAAAAGCATTGAGGAAGCAGAAGTAAAAACCAATCAGGAGACGGATGTGAAAATTATGATAACTCAGAGGAAACAAGCTTTTTCAATTAAATAAGTAGCAGAAAAAAGAAAAGTAATATACACTTTTACGATAGCAAATGATATGGATCTATACGAGATGCAAACGTAGATGGTATGTTCTAATATCATGTTATTGTGATTTTTATTTTAGTAACTCCCTCTAATATTGAGATTTAACTATGGATGTGCTATTATAATTAAACCGAAAGTGAATATGGAGGTGGCATATGAAGGTCTGTTATGACAAACTCTGGAAACTTTTAATAGATAAGAAGATGAAGAAAACTGATTTAATCCGAGAGGCGAAGATAAGTTCTAATGTTTTAGCCAAAATGGGGAAAGAAGAATCTGTATCGCTGGAAAGTATTGGAAAGATATGCGTCCTATTTGGCTGCAATGTTGACGATATTTTAGAATTCCAACCATTAAAAAATAATATAGATAAGAGATAATTAACAAATGGGATATAGATATATTGGTTCAAAAGCCAGAATTGCAGATGAAATAATTGAATATGTCAAAGAAACAGCGACTATTGAACCTGGTGGTTTTTTTGTTGATGCTTTTTCTGGAACCGGCGTTGTTGCAGAAAAAGCTGCTCAAATAGGTTGGCCAGTATATGTTAATGACATAATGATGAACGCTGTAATTATGTCGGAGGCGAGGCTACTTTCTTCAACAGATGTTCCTTTTGATTATCTTGGCGGATATGAGGAAGCCATTAAGGCGTTGAATAGTTTGTCTGGTGAAGAAGGTTTCATTTGGAGAGAGTATTCTCCAGCATCTAAGACATTCCAATTGAACGAAAGAAGATATTTTACAGAAGAAAATGCCAAGAAGATAGATGCAATCTCGGCAAAAATTCATTATTGGAAAAATGAGAAAATCATTTCGCATAAAGAATTCGTACTTTTAATGTCAGATTTAATACAGGCGGTGAACAATGTTGCTAACATTGCTGGTACATATGGCTGTTTTCTATCAGGATGGACAGCGCAAGCAAAAGAGGATTTGATCTTAAGTACCAGTCTACTAAAAAATGCACAGACTATATATAGAACATCAAACTGTGACGTATTTGCGGTTGAGAGTGAACCAGAAGATATTGTGTACTTTGACCCGCCATATACAAAAAGACAATACGCATCATACTACCACATACTTGAAACAATTGTATGTGGAGATCAACCGGAAGTGATAGGCGTATCTGGGTTGAGACCTTGGAAAGATAAGGCGTCTGTCTTTTGTTATAAGACAAAGGCGCTAAATGCTTTAGCAGAACTGATTTTGAAGCAAAGTGCAAAAAGAGTAATACTTTCTTACAGCAATGAAGGTCATATTAGATTAGAAGAATTGATAGAAAAATTGTCTCCTTATGGTGAATCTTTTCTTGTCGAGTTAAAAACAATTGGAAGGTATAGACCGAATAGGGTAGCGGTAGAAAATAGTGCAGAAGTCAAAGAATTTCTAGTTGATTTCCGTAGAAAGTAGGAAAAATGAGTAGACCACAAACACATGAGCAGCGCCTTTTATATAAAGCGGATCATTATTTGGCGTTTTTAGCACACACGCAAGAGGAACGTCTTGAAATTCTTGAGGCTGTGGCTGCTTTCAAAAGCCATTGTGATATAATAGAATATTGGAAAGCATTTGATTTTTCGTGTGTCAATGTGGATGCATTTGTGGTAAATAATTTGCTTCAGTACATAGAAGAGTCTGGAATACCTATTTCGATGGCAATATCATCATTGGCTCGAGAGCCGCTGAGTGTCGAAGAACAAAAGAAAAACGGAGTATTCTATACGGATTTCCGATTGGCAAAATTTATTGCCGATGATTGTTGTGATAAAATCAGCGAAGAGTCCACTGTTGCAGACTTTGCGGCTGGGACAGGTATTCTCGTCGTTGGGATAGCTGAAGTATACAAGAAGAAATTTCCGCAACTATTTAACACATGGATTGCGCATAATCTCTACGCATTTGATCTATCTTCTATTGCTTTAAGAGGCGCAAGGGCGGCACTTTTGTCCTTAACAAACGATATTCATGCTCTAAAGATGATGAGTTTAAATTGGAAAACGACAGATAGTTTGTTAAATGATGATATTTCCAAACTGAAATTTGATATTATTGTTGGAAATCCACCTTGGGGTAAAATTAAATTATCAAGGCATGATTTTTTAACACAAAAGGGAGAGCAGAGAGTATATGGTGCAGAATACGAGAACTTTGATTATAGTGACTATGAAAAAACAAAAAAAGGTCTAAGCCAATACTCCAAACTGATTAAACAAAAATATAACCTTTTGGGAAATGCTGAGCCTGATATGTACATGGCATTTTTGCAAAGAGTTACAGAAAACGTGGTGCAGGGCGGGCACATATCGTACTTAGTTCCTGCGGGTTTAATCCGATCTCAAGGAACCCAGGTGCTACGACGCTATTTGTTTAGCAATGCAAAGAGAGTCGAATTTGATCTTCTTGATAATCAAGCAAATTATTTTACCATTGATACACGTTTCAAATTCGTTTTACTATCTTTTGATAAAAATGAACAAATGAGAGATTTGTTAAAAGAATTTTTCTTATCTATTCCAACAGTTACATCAGAAAGCGTAGTCAAAGGAAGTCTTGTCTGCTTTAACATTGCACAGTTAGAAGCAGTACGACCGGATTTGACGATACCAGAAACTGGTTCCGAAGAAGAAAAAAACTTATTTTTCAAGGTGTGTGAAAACGGGCAGCCATGGGGAAGGGACGATAATGTTTGGCTTGCTGATATTTCAAGGGAAGTTGATATGACAAATAATCGCAAACATTTCATTGATTCATCAAAAGGTAACGCAATGCCAGTCATTGAGGGGCGCATGGTACAGCAGCACCGTTTTGGAACCAAAACTTACATTTCGGGTAGTGGACGTAGTGCAAAATGGGCTCCGTGTAGCTCAGGAGGAAAATCCCAGTTCTACTATCCGTTTGATAAAATGTCTGATGTATTATTCAAACGTACTTGTACAAAACGAGCGGGATATTGTGATATTGCAGGCCAGACCAATGAAAGAGCTATGATGAGTGCGGTTATCCCATCCAATGTCGTGTGTGGAAATAAAGTGCCCACACTTTTGTTCCCCAATGATACCTCGGGAGATTTGATTTATCTGTGGATTGGCATTACAAATAGCTTTGTGTTTGATTGGATGATAAGGCGTATTATTTCTACAACAGTAAACTATTTTTTATTGTTAAGCATACCAATGCCAGCTATTTCGGTACATTCTGATTTGGCTAAGAAGATTATCAAAAAAACAAAACAATTATCTGTTATGAACGGCGATTACTATACTAGTAATAGAATGGCTGAACTGCGTAGTGACATAGATGTTTATGTAGCCGAAGCATATGGCCTTAGAACAAAAGATATGGAATTAATCATGAAAGATTTTCCACTTTTGGATCGAAAGCAACCGCATATATCGACTGAAAAAAAATCGACTGTCACTCGAGATTTGCTTCTTTCTAAATGTGAATTGCATTTTGATGGGAAGCCAGGAAAATACAATACTCGCTATGTAAAAGCCAAGGCAAAAAAAGCACTTGCATATATTCCTACAGAGATGTCAGAGCTGTCAACAAAAGGAGGTGTTTGACATGGCAGATACTATGTCGAAAATAAAACTGGTTGTTTATAAAAAGATTGTTGCTGGAGATATTAGAAAGTTTTCTGCTACATCAAACGATAAACAATCTGGTGGCGGAGCACGAGATTTGCGTTTTAGCCCATCTAAATTTTTTTTGCCAGTATTTATGAGAATGTTTCCGAATTGTGATGGCAAGATATTAAGAGGGGCTTTTTCTTGGACTGATCATGATGATACGGATGTAGAAATTCACACACCAACGAAGGCTCGATCAAACGAAATCTGGATTGGTTGTGTCAATAAATGTTTTCCAACCAGTGTTGCGCCTACAGATGCAACAGACTGTATCTTGCTATTAATTATGGATGATAATAATAAGGTTTGGCCGTATTTCACGAGTCAGAAATCTCTGTGTAACGATAATTGGCATCCCATGATAAAAAAAGCAATCCTGTCAGGCATATCTGCTAAACGTCGTAAAGGCACCACTCCGATGGGGTATATTGATGTTTTGAATGGAGGTACATATACGAATGGACGATAAAATTAAGATATTGGAGTTACTTAGTAGCAAAAAGAATGTTTTGTTAATGGGTGCACCGGGCACAGGAAAATCTCGTGTTATGAATGAGGTCGCTGAAGCATTTATTAACGGGGGAACACATCTTGCTAAGCCTTCTCATGTGCCTGGTGCTGATATTCCAATTCCCGATGTAGCTGCCCCTGCGGGTTTGGATTTGGCTATACTGAAAAAGACAAATAGAAAAGTCTTCCGTACAACGCTTCACCAGAATTCAAAGTACCGTGATTTTTTGACTGGTATTGTGCCAGAACTTGGAGCAGGCGGTGGGTATCGCATTAACGAAGGTATTTTGTATAGAGCAAATGAATTTGCAAAGCAAGATAATAGTGCAGCGTTGATAATTATTGATGAGTTAAACCGTGGCCCGGCAATAGAAGTTTTTGGCGGTAGTATTGTAGCCATTGAAAGTGATAAGCGACTTAACGACGATAATACCACGGCTCCTTCTACACAATTTTTTGAAATCAGTAACCCTTCAGATGGGCAAATGGTAGAATATGCGTTTTCTCCCAATCTCTATATTCTTGCAGCTATGAATCAAGCAGATGCATCAGTTTCACCATTAGATGTAGCATTTATGAGAAGATGGCAAAGTTACCTGCTAAAGCCTAATTATGGTGCGTTGTACAAAAACTTTGGTGTGGATCAAACTCAATCAATTCCTACAAATTGTACCACTGCTTCTGATGTATATAGTGTTGCCATCCATGCGCTAGAAAAGATAAATGAACTAATTTGCATTGGAAGGGGAAAAGAATATCAATTAGGGCAAGGAGTGTTTCTATCAACGCAACCTAAGGACGAAAGCATGACTTCAGCATTGCAATTTGCAAGCGAAGCGTGGTCTATGATATACGCACATATTGAGGAGCTGTTTTTTGGGGACAGCATTTCTATCGGTTATTTGGTTAACGCAAATTCTCCGTTGTCTCCATATAAGTTGGAAGAACTTTATTTTGCTGGAGAAACAAAGTCTGTTCTAACTTGCAGTGATATAGATATGAGAAATATCTTCAATCTTTATCAAGCCATTGCAGGTCGTGACTAATGAAGATTACGGTAGTCGAATACTCTGCAGGAGTTGCACTCGATTCAATATTTCATAATCCAGCAGATATTGATGAAATATATGGCGGAGTTTACAAAGCGAACAGAAGAATATCGGCTAATCTAAAAATTGAAAGGGATGCTCTCCAAATACATAATGGCAGACTTCGAGCCCTTGGAATTGCTGGTGTGATTCAACTAACCAAAAATATTGAGCTTGAGGTTATTCCTAAATTTCTTGGTAACAACGTAGACGCAGATTGGAAGATTAGCCTATATTTATTGTCAATATTATCGAAACATGGCAGCATTTTGACTGTCGAAAGAATTACAGCTTCTACATCATATATGAATTCCTTGTATGAAATTGCCGGACGCATTTTGGCACAGGAATATTTAAAATGTAGAAGAAAACCTTTAAGGCAATATAGGGAAGAACGCTTTTGGGAGTATGCCATTGATGGCGAAATGGAATTGTCTGTGCTCTTTGAGCAACATCCTGACGGTATTGAACAAACCAGAATTCGTTTTGACCGTTTGAATGCATATAATGCGACAATTCGTGAAGCTATGAAGATTGTTCAGCCTTTTACTACTGATTCGCAGGTAAAAAACATACTTTCTACAGCCGTTTGTGAACTTGGTCATCAAGGAGCACCTTCTAAACAAAGGCTTTCAATTCCAGCAAGAAATAAAGAATGGCAACCTGCGTATGACCTTTCTTTTGACATCGTTAAAGGATTTGGGGCATCTTACAATGCAGGAAGATTTGTTGCTCCTGGATTTGTCGTTGATACCTGGCAGTTATGGGAGTGGTTAATCACAATCGGAATGAGCATCGGAAATATCAAACATACTATTTTACCTCAAAATAGTGTGAGTTGGGGATATAAAGAAACACAGACTGGAAAATATTCTGTAAATGTATTTCCAGATATTGAAGTGGAAACTAAAGATAGTCTATTGAAACCGATTTATTTACTAGATGCGAAATATAAACTTATTAAGAATACTACGACCGGAGAAATAGAACGTGACGATCTATATGAAGCGTTTGCTTTTTGCAGTGCCACTAATACTAATGAAATTGTATTGGTCTACCCAGCAGATGATCCGTCTGATATTCCGGGGGATGTTAATAAATGTGCTACATATTATGTGAAAGATGTAAAGATTCATGTGGTGCAAGTTACTTTTGGCTCAATAACGGAAAAGAGCGGTATTTATGCCTTTTCAACGAATCTAAGTTCTGGTATTGAAGAAATCTTAAGATTATCATAAAAGTTATATTTCGTAGAAAAAGGGCTACGAATAACGTTTGACGTCAAAGAGATGTCATACGAGAATAATAATGACGCCGAAATGGTGTTATAATTTTGTTTGCTTGGGTTATAGGGATCGCCCTGTTCCAGATGCCATAGGCAGATGGTTTGCCTAAATTGCCTGCAACTTTAGGCGTATCCTGTTATTATTTTTAAGTATTTCCTTCTATATGTCGTTTCTGATTCCGCTTTTGGAACCGTGCAGTATTTTTAATACTTTTGGCGATTCCGGGAGCGGAATTTCTTTGTGCAGTCGCACGAAAATTCACAGGAAAAATGTTTATAAAGAAAATTGCAATTCCGCTTGCGGACTAATACGGATTGGCTGCATAAATGCCCCACATATTGTTGAATGACGAAAGGAGGGCATTGCCAATGGATATGTCAAAGCTCAAGAAATTCGTGGATTTTTATGAAATCTATGAATTAGTGGCAAATGGGGAAGAGACAATCTCCGGTATCAGAGATGCATTACGCCTTGAAAAGGGACTGTCTGGTGGAAATCTGCAGAGACGAATAGAGTACTTAAGTTCGGATCCCCCATTTCTTACGGTGAATCAGGACAGGGTAAAATTTGAAAAGGAGAGCTTTGCCGGGATTTTGATGGAACTGATCGAGGGACTGGGGTTACGAGACAAATTTATCCCGCCCCATAAAAAAGACGAGGAAATACAGGAAAAGGTAAGACGAGAACTGGAGCGTAAGGTCTTAGTGGCAAGTACGATTGAGGTGGGACCGGAAGAAAAAATGTCTGATGGTTTGTTTTTGGTTGACCCGGAGTATTACCTTGATGTGGATGCGTGTGTGGCAAAGTATGGTGGGGAACTGGATTCATTTTATGAAGAACTGGAATCAGATGACCCGGAAAAGAAAGGGTTTGATCCGGGCAGGGAACTGACAGAGAGAAACTATGCGCTTAGAACAATGAAGACTGTTGGTACAAGGAGATTTTTTTCAAAGAGGATCCAGGACAATAAAGAAGTAGCAGAGTTTGAACAGTCCTATGGATCGGTCAGTCCGGTGAGCAATAAGAGACAGGAGAAACGAAAGGAAATTTTACGGAACCGGTTCATTTCACTCAATAAAATTATAAAGTCCGACAAGCTTACTAACCAGGAAAAACTCATGATGTATGCCATGAACTCAGAATACCACAACACAAATGTGGAACGGCTGCTGAATTATGCCGGGGAACATTGTATCAATGCCGATCTATTGATCTATATTTTGGAAGACCCGGATGTGTGTACCACTTATGAAAATACTGTGGGTTTCTTAAGCCAGTTTGCGCAGGCAAGTGAATTTAAGATGAAGTTGGAGTTTGCGAGGGAATTGATCGAAGGAAAATGGTACATTACTGCAGAATATGATGGGAAAAAGACAAAATTTCAGCTGGTTCCGATTGACGAAATCAATGAACTGAGAAAAAGTGTAGGACTCCCGGCAAGTCAGTATACCTATAGCGCAAGGAATAAGGATCAGAAACAGGAGGAACCAGTGAGTAAGCCGGATTTTGTTGAGAGAGCATCAGCAGGTGAAAGTGTTGATCTACCGGAGGACGGCTTTTCCATGCCTCCGATGGATGATGAACCATATCCATTTTAAGAGGGGGCAGTATATGAGCAGAGTATTTTTGTCCATGACTGATGACGAAGTCTGTGCCTTGGATGCAGCCAGAGAAAAAGTGGGGATGACGAAGTCGCAGTATGTCAGATATCTGTTGTCCAGTAAAAAAGATATTCGCCCACCAACCATCCGATATAGAGAACTGATACATAAGCTGGATGCTATCGAAAAAGATCTTAAAGTAATAGCAATGAAGGAAAGCCTGACGGATACAGATCGAATTTGCATTATGACAAAGCTGGAGGATATAAAAAATTTGTTGCATGGAAAATTTATGGGAGGAAAAGAATGAAGACTACATTATCCGTATATGAGTGTGGAGAATTCCACGATTTGGGAAAAAGTTTCACAGGAATAAAAAGCGCAGAAGAGGCAGTAAGACTTTGGGAGAGCATTCCGGCTTGCAATCTGAATGGAATCAAAGCCATTAACATCTGTACAGAAGATGATAACGGAGAGGAAATTGAGGACTTTGAGGTGATTTATGGTGGTGTCATGCATCTTGAAATGCTTAAATATTATCCTGAGACACGAAAAAATGCGGAAGCCGTCAGATACATGAAAGAACTGCAGAACCTGATTCCTAATCTCCGTGTAGAGGGGCAAATGCCATGTATTTCTGATGACATTGAGAAGGCACCAGCACGACACAGACAGCACCGGTAAAGGAGAAAAAGATGACGAATATAGAAAAAGAATACACAATGGAAGAATTGGTACAACTTATCAATTCTCAGGAGAACGATTTTATTATTGAGATCAGTCTGGAGGGTGACGATGAATAATTTTAAAACGGTATATAAGGGACAGCTGGAAATGGCATCCATCCGGCTGGTAAAAGATGCACCGATCATGAGTGAAAACGAAATCCATAATGCCGGGGATGCTGTAAAATTGTTGGGAGAATATCTCTGTGAAATGGATAGAGAAGTACTGTGCATTATAAATATGAAAACAAATGGAATTCCGATTAACTGCAGTATTTGTAGTATAGGTGTAGTAGACCAGACGATTGCACAGCCAAGAGAGGTGCTGAAAACGGCAATTTTGTCAAATGCAGCAGGTATAATTATCATGCATAATCATCCAAGTGGTACATTGAACCCCAGTAAACATGATACCATGTTTACCGATCAGATAGCGAAGGTATGTCAGATGGTGGGGATTCCGTTGTTGGATCATATTATTGTCGGTGGTGATAATAGTGAATATTTCAGCTTCGCAAATAAGAAACTCCTACCAATGAAAGAGGTATCCTTTGAAACAGATTATCGGAAACTGGACCTTAAGAAAAGTGCAGTGGCAGAGAATACGGAAATGTTTGTAAGACCCAGACGTCATAGATAAAGAACGGATTATAGTACATTATCTATGACAAAATTATGTTTAGAAAGCAGATAGTATGTCAAAATGTGTAGGAGGTATGATATTATGATAGGTAGAATCACATATTGGTTAAAAAATCAGATTCATCAAAAGAAGGGATACCGGTGTTTTTGTCCAACTTGTAAATTCTATGACAGATGTAAGGAAGAAAGTTAATGTTTTAATTAGGGGGGCAATAGAATGGCAGAAGAGGGAAAAAAGAAAGAAAATGAATCCAAAAATGGTTTACTTGAAACAATGATGTTTATTAGAGCATTTGCGGAGTATATTAATGAAAACACTCCAAATACGGCAATCAGTATTATAGAGTATGACAGAAAAGATGAGCCTATTTGTACAATGACAGGTACATTTAATGAGATATTTGACAGAATTAAGTGGATTGAAGGAAAAACTTTTCCACGGTATTATTATCGTATCGCAGTGATGAATCAGGAAACAATAAGGGAAAGAGTTAAAACAGAATATTTTGGAGTACAGATAAGTTGTCCTGGCGGTTTTAAATTCAGTATCGAAGAGACATTAAATAGATATCTTAATCGAATGATAGAAAATTATGCAAAAGGTCAGACTGGTAACTTTACTCATTTGCTTGTTCGGTACCTGAATTATTCAAAAAAAATGAGCCAGCTACATACAAATGATGCAGAAATCTTCGAGGCTCAATTAAATAAGCTTAAGAAAAAATACAAGAAATTGGTAGAAGTTAAGGATTTGGGATTGTATAAACAAAAAGAAGGCATTTATGTTCTTGTATTGGATGAATATCATGTCTGCTATATTGGACAATCATGTGACATTAGAAAGCGAATAATGCGTCACTGGTCAAGACATGATTATTTTTCTGGAACAGGAATAGATATGTTTAAAGCGTATGATACGACTAGAATATTTGTCTTGGAATGTAGCAGAAGATGGATTAATACAAATGAATATAATATGGTTAACCTTATTGATAGTAATTACACCCTCAACGGAATAACTGGTGGAGATATAGACTATCATATAAAAAACAAGTTGCCTATAGCGAAATCAAAAGGGGATAAATCAGAAAAAGAATGTGTGGATTTTTTTGTAAGCATACTAGAGGATATGAGAGAAGCGGAAAAGATTGCAGAAAAATTTGTAGTAAAGGCAGATGAGTCATAAGAAAGGAAATAAGCATCCAGTGTGATGCTTATTTTATTGCTCAAAACTGCGGATTATACACAAACATAGCCCACTTAATCAGTAAACAGGAAGTAAGGAAGGAGAGAGACTATGTTTGAATATGAAAAGTGCATTCAGGAGGTAAAAGAGGCAGGAATAGAGTTCACAGAAGCGGAAAAGACTTATATCCGTTGTGCTAGAATTAACGGTATTGATCTTATCGACTCATTATATGAAAAGTACATAGAGCAATTTGTCAATAATGACAGTGATAATGCAGATGATGAATACCTGACAATTCTGACTACGGTGCTTACAATCAGAGATTACTTTGACAAGAACATGGTGGAGTTAATTAAGCAGCTTTTGCGGATGAAAGCAGTAAGGAAGTGATCGGATGGCAGAAAGAAAAACAAGAGAAGAAAAAATGAGTGCTGTTCAACAGAAGTTGGAAAATGGAGTGCGTGAAATATTCTCTTCGGAAAAGTACAAGGAATACATCGCTGCCATGTCCAAGTTTCCCCGATACAGTATAAATAATTGTATTCTGATTGCTAGCCAGTATCCAGAGGCTTCGCTTGTCTGCGGTTACAGGAAATGGCAGAAGGAATTTAACCGTGTGGTTAATAAGGGGGAAAAGGGAATTATGATCCTGGCACCCTCAAAAGGGAAGGTGGAAGTCGAAGAAGAGCTGTTTGACGAAAACCACAAGGCGGTATTGGATGAAAACGGGAAACAGAAAACGGAGATCGTTACCAAGGAGTATCAGACTTTTATCCCAGTATATGTCTTTGATGTAGCACAGACCCAAGGAGATCCATTGCCCTCATTGGCAACAGAATTGAGCGAACAGGTGGAATCTTTTGAAGATATTAAGAGGATATTGGAAGAAATCAGTCCAGTACCTGTATATTATGAAGATATACAAGGGGAAGCAAAGGGATATTTTAGCTTTGTAGAACTAAAGATTGTGATAAAAGAATCTCTACCGCAACTGCAGACAATAAAAACAATGATTCATGAGATTGCTCATGCAACATTGGGGCACGGAAGCAAAGAAGATAAGTTTGATCGATCCAGCAGAGAAGTTCAGGCGGAATCTGTTGCCTATTGGGTAGCGCAGATGATCGGATTGGATACTTCGGAGTATTCTTTCGGGTACATTTCCGGGTGGAGCAAGGACAAGGAAGTATCTGAACTTAAGGAGCATTTGGAGTTGATTAAGGAAACTGCGGATAAGATATCTCAGGCAATAGAAGAGAAATTGAAGGAGATAAAATCGGAGCAGGAAGCTTCAAAAGTATCTGAACAGGAGATTAACTATAATTCCAGTCACAGAGCAAGAAAATAGAAGACCCTATATTTTCAGTGAGATGCAAAAAATGTAACACAATGTATATTGTGTTACATTTTTCATTACGAACTGGGAAAGAGTAGGGGCCACATATACAACGTAAGGAAAATCCGAAAAAACAGGGAGGTAGACAGACGGATGAATTATTTGTTTATGGGATCTTTGATCGAAAGAGAAAAAAAGTTCACCGGGAATAAACAGATCAAAGTGATTGCGGAGAAACTGTTAAACGGTGCTGGAGGAAAGGAGATGAAGAAGGATGCTTAGTTTTGAAGAGTTTCAGGAATATGTGAAAGATCATATTAAGGAATATCTGCCGGAGGAATTTGCCAATGCAGAGGTATCCATCAGAACCGTTAAGAAACTGAATGGTGTAACACTGCAGGGACTTGAAATTTGGATACCAGAAATCAAACAGAGTACAGGGGTAACACCAACAATCTACCTGGATGGTAAATATGAAAATTATGAGAATGGGGTAGATCTGGAAGTTATCATGGAGCATATTGGAAATCTTGAGAGACAGTCGATGGATTTACCGGAAGATGTAGCAGATATCAAGAAACGATATGCGGATGTCAATTATGTAAAAGAGCGACTTATCGTTTCTCTTATCAATGCTGAAAGGAATGAGGACTTTCTGAAAGATAAGCCTCATAGAATGTTGGAAGATCTTGCCATTGTCTATAAAGTGCTGGTAAATAAAGATGAAACTGGAACAGGAACGATTATGGTTACCAACAGTCATATGGAGTACTGGGGATTAACTGAGGAGCAGTTATACGAAACTGCGATCAAGAATAGTAATATGTTTGAACCGCCATTCATTGATGACATGGATCGGGTGGCTGCTGAAATGTTGAGAGAGCGAGGAATGACAGAGGAGGAAATTGAGGAGTTTCAGGCGGATGTTCATCCCAAGATGTACATTATCAGCAATGCCTCAAAGGTGAATGGAGCAAGTGCGATTGTTTATAGCGATGCGCTGCAACAGGTTGCAGAAATGATGGGAAGTGATCTGTACATTTTGCCTTCTTCGATCCATGAAGTACTTGCTGTTTCAGCAGGAGATAGAGACTTAGAAGATCTGGAGGAAATGGTAAGAAGCGTGAATCAGACAGACGTTTCACCGGAAGAAGTATTATCTGATAACGTTTATAAATACGATGCTGAAAGCAAAACGCTTTCTCTTGCCAGCGCAAATGCAGAAAGAATTCATGATGTAGCCGTTTGTGAGCCTTCGGAATACACCGGAACCGTAAGCGAGGTCGTAAGACCCCGACATCATAGATAAAGGAGAAAAATTATTATGGAAGTAACAAGTATTAGAATGAACCTGCTTAATAATGCAGGAGGGATCAAGGCAATCGGCAGCTTTTCTTTGGACAATGCGTTTGCAATCCGGGGAATCAGAGTAATGGAAGACAGCAAAGGCAGAAACTTTGTGGCATTTCCTTCCAGAGAAAGATCCAACGGGGATTATGAGGATATTGCATTCCCCTTAAGTAAGGAATTCTACCATAAAATTACCGATGCGATTATGACGGAGTTTAATCGTATGCGTGAGGAAGTGGCTGCAAAGGTGTCTAAGGCGGATCAGGAGCAGCAGGAAACTGCAAGTGAGGAACAGACACAGAAGGAAACATCCCATAGAGGAAAGGGTAGATAAGGAGGGGTGTAGATGCAGATTTCAGAAGTACGACTGAAAAAGAGAGAAGGGGATTCCAGATTTTTGGCAAGTGGATCCATCACTTTTGAAGGTCAGTTTGTTGTATCCGGTATCAAGGTAATGAGATCTAATGAAGGACATCTGTTTGTAGCATATCCTTCATGGAAGAACTCGGATGGGGAATATAAAGATGTATGCTTCCCCATGACTAAGACTCTTAGGGAAGATATTACCACACAGGTACTGGCAAAGTATGAAGAGTTATAAAAAGTAGTGGAAGCGGAGCTGCCTTATGGTGGTTCCGCTTTTTTGGAGGATTGTGATGGAAGGCATTGTGGCAAAAATATGGAATATAAAAGAGGGATCCATGGGGAGAGGTACCGCAGTACAGATTACAGATTCCATTTCTTATATTACAAATAGTGAAAAATGTGATGGTGTGATAGCTGGGGACGGTCTCATGCAGGTGGGGAGAGAGGTTTCCTATGTGATAAATGATTTGAAAACACTGCAGGGATTGTATGTCGGAGAACGACACATTTCAGATATTCAAGATGCGACTGACGAAATGATGCAGGTGAAGGAGTTTCATAACAAATTGGGCGGAAGAGTGGCATTACATGGGATTGTTTCTTTGCCTGTGAGGGAATCGGGAAAAGAAAATGCCGGGAAATTAATGATGCTTGCGGATGACCTTTTAGAAGAGATATTTCCAGATCATCAGGCAATATATGCGGTTCATACGAATACGGAGAATCTGCACGTTCATTTTGTGGTCAACACGGTTGCCTTAAACGGAAGAAAGATTCACATGGATCAAAATTTTATGAGTAAAGTATTTGATCCATACTTAAATAAACTGGCAAGACAATACGGATTCTCCCCTAATATGGCATGGGAAGAGGAGAAAGAGCCAGACGAAATCAAGTATTCTGACAGGGTAATAAGACTTAGGCAGGCCGTGGATACAGCAATAGAATGGTCAGATGATTTTGAAGCCTTTATACATAATTTACGAAGCCAGGGCATCAAGGTAAACTGCGGAAAATATTTGTCATTGAGGATGGAGGGGATGCCAAGGGCAATACGAAGTTTCAGACTTGGTAACAGATATACGATAGATGCCATCAGAGACAGACTGCTTGGGAAAAGGGAAGAAATGATCCGAAGCGAAGTAGGAGACCATATATTGACTTTAGGATCCCCGGCACAGATTTATGTAAAAACCACACCACTTAAAAAGTATGCGGATATGAATGCAGAGGAGAAACAAGAAGCTATTCGTATGTTAAAACTGGGAAGAAATCCGTGGAGAGAACAATATAAGAGTAACTGGCAGTTACAGAGAATGGCGGAGGAATTTCAAAGGACTGCCAACATCTATGAGCTTATCAGAACTTATGCACCGGATACAGGAAATGTAAACGATGCACTCAGGAATATCATCCGAAAGCAGAAGGAAATAGCAGAAGAGAAAAAGGCAGTGAAAGCAAAATTACGGGAGTATAAGCCGATTATCGACCTGTATAGGGAAGCAGAAAAGCATGAGAGAAGGGCATATCTGTATGAATTTGCCGGATGTGATGAATACCTGTCAGATTATCTGGAATACAAGATGCTTGTGGACAGGCTGGAAAAAGGATACTCCAAAACCATAAATGAAGTCGCAGAGTATGTGGAAGAGGAAGAGAACCAGATCCTGTATGCAAAGGCGCAGGCAAAAGAATTATCCAGTGTCTATCATACGATCCTTCGCTTTGCACAGAACGAATTAAGCCAACAGGAGGAAGAGTATCTGTCCCTATATGAAGCGATTGGCTATACAAAGGCAAGGACGGCTGCGGCGCATCAGGGAGTATTTGAAAGCAACATCAAATATATTGCAGCGGACGGCGTGGACGAGGGATATATCAGAGTTGTGATACTGCCGGATATTGTGGGAGGAACCCGGACGGTGACGGCTACCGTTTCTGTATACGATGGAAAAGGGGAATTGATAAAAGAGTTTTCTTCCAAAGAAGCAAACATGAAGGAATTTAATCAGCGCATATCAGAACTGAAAGGCGATATGGGATTCTACAGATGTCATATTTTTGACAGTGCCGATGGGGCAAGGGCGTTTATGAAAGCACAAGAGGAGAAAAAAGAGAAGAATAGAATTAAGAATTAACTGAATAAGTGTCCCACATGAAGGGTAGAAAGGAGAGAGCCATGAGTAAATTATGTTACGAACCAAGATCGGAAAGTAAACTCATACAGCAATCGGAAATCTACCCTATTTTTTCATCCTATCAGGAAAAAGAATTCAAAGAGCGATTCCAACAGCTTAAGGCAAATGTGTGTGATCTGAATCCTGCACTGGTGGCAAAGTGCATTACTGGGACAGAACAGGATTTTATCCTGTTAATGAATCGGGCAAAGGACTTTATCAGGGAAAGATTTCGGCAGATTTCCATGGAAGATGAAAAGAAGCTGCTTGAAATGTTTAAGGAATGCGTATTTGGATATTATGTTCTGACACCGCTTATCGAAGAAAAAGAGATCTCAGATATTAAAGTGCTTGATTATAACCACATTGTAGTAAAGGCAAAAGGAAAAAGATATATTGCAGACTGTAGTTTCTATAGTCCGTCTGACTATAATGACTGGTTTATGAGAATTCTGCGTATCCAAAGGATGGGAAAGAGTGATGAAGCAGCATTATCCCACAGTACGGATAGAAAAGGGGTAAAAGATTATTTCTTACGAATTGACACACAGCTTGGCTGTATCACTTCTACGGAAAAGAACAATATCCATATTCGAAAGATTCCGAAGCAGAAACTTTCATGGGAATATTTGAAAGAAAATGGGATGCTGGATGATGAAATGGAAAGTTATCTTAAGGATCGTATCACGGCTGGATATGGATTCCTAATCTCCGGGAGAGGAGGATCCGGGAAATCCACACTTTTAAATAACATGATCGACTGTATTCCCTATGACGAATCCGTACTGGTATCACAGGAGTCAGATGAACTCTATTCGGATCATCCACAGATTCAGTTTGAACATACGCTGACAATAAAGAAAAAGGATTGCAGTATTGAGTATTCGTTGGAAGATGAACTGCGACTTGGACTTTTGCAGGATATTGATAATTTTGTGATTGGAGAGATCAAGGGTGGGGAGGCGCTGTATGTGTTTACCACAGCTATGAGTACCGGGGCAAGATTTTTTGGAACAATTCATGCAAACACAGCTGCTGGATCCGTTGTAAGACTGGCACAGTGCGCCAGATATATCTCTGATTATTCCATGGAAACATTAGAGGAAATGCTTACTGCGGTGCCATTTGTGCTGATTCATATGAGCCGGTTTTCTATAGACGAAATCTTGGAAATAGTCGGATGGGATGAAAGGCATCAGAAGTTAAAACTGAATGAAGTATATGCGAAAGGGGAACGAGAATGTATCTGATTCTTAGCATAGTAACGGGAATATATCTGATTTTGTCATCCGTAAGAGATTTAAAAGAACGTATGATATATAGTTTCCCGGCAGTAGTCCTAGCTTTGGCTTGGGGAGTATATTCCGTGGAACTTTATGAAAACGAGTATGGATTTTTACTGGGTGCCTGGGTTGCTACGGTAGTTTTGTGGTTTTTGTTTAAGAGATTTTCTATATGGGGAGAGGGAGATAACGATGTCTTTCTATTATTTGCCGGAGTTTTACTTTGTACCCTTCGCTTCCGAACCGTGCCGTTTCTTATCTTTGCAGCGAGTAATCTTTTGGCGTTGTCTCAGATCGAGGCCGTACTTATCAGTCTGATAGAAGCAGGGGTGAAAAAGGAAAAGGTGACCAGTCAAAGCAAAATTGCGGTAGTACCGGGGCTCTGCATTGTAGTACTGGGAATGATGCTTTACGGAATCTGTGTGCGAATGGGAGTGATAGTGTAGTGAATGAGTTGGAAGTATTAAAAAAACAGTTGCCAGAAATGGCATCCATTATGAATGCACTTCCGGGAAATCGGTTTGATATGAAATCGGCACAGACTATTCTGATCGTGCAGCGCAGAATGGCGCAGTCTGAATTGTCGAAACAGCTTGGCATATATGCACAGCTTTTGTCTAAAAACGAACCTGCCACAATGGATGATCTGGTAGCTGCGGCAGTGGCATATGTAAGAATTAAGACACTGGTGGAAGGGAATGAAACAGAGTATTCTCCGATGATTGTCAGAGAACTCATTAAGGAATATAAAACTCAACAGACGAAACTTAAGAACATTCTTCGATTATCTAAAGTGAATGTCCTTACGGCAGAAAGCTATCAGAGAGTACTTATAGAGAAGACAATCGGGAAATCAGAAAGTTTCCTGTCAGCTTTTGAGAAAGAAATAGCATATCTGGAAGAAAAGATAGATAAGGAACCGAAGAGCCTGATAAAACCGAAAGAGCCGGAACATTTAGTGGAAGATATGAGGGAACTTTCCCGCAAAAAAAGAAATTTCCGTGGGGTTCGGGTACCCAGAAAGATCGTTGGAGCTTGGGAAGAAATTCAGAAAAAGAATCATGTTACGCAGGAACTTAAGGAGGAAGAAGCCAGGTACGCTTCTTCAAGGTGTAGGGAAGTCCCTTTTTATGATTCTGCTCTGAAATATTCGGACAAGTATATTTGTAAGGATATTCCGGCTTTTTCCCTGTATAAACGAAGAGAAAGCATCTACTTTGGGAAAACGGAGAACGGAGCAGCCGGGATATACAATAACCGGGATAAAAGCCTGTTTGAACTTATGAGTGTGAATGAAGATTTTATCCAGTTTATGACCACCGATCTGCTTACCGGAGAGTATCAGCTTTCTATATTTTCCTGTGTGGAAAAGGAAGCTATGGAAGTTTATTTCAACTTTATATGTGCCTGTTTTGAAGCATACATTGGAAAGCTGCTTACAGTAGTGGAGTACCTTCAGTTCAAGGATTATTATAACAGATTGATGCTTATGAGAATTTCTTTGGAGGAAAAGCAGGTGGCTGATTATTACAGAGCACTACGGCTGGCAGATTCCTATATGGAGTACATGAGAGGGTATGATCTGAGTGTTTCAGATGACAGGGAAGAGATTATTAAAAACATTGTATCGGAAAAGAACTTAAATTACCTTGGGGATCTGCAGATCATTTTGGACAACCATGTAATCTGTAGTGAGGCAAAGGAGAAAATTCAGCAGTTGCAGGAGGAGATCCAGTACTTTCACGGGAAACAAGAGGAAGCGGAGGATATAGAAGAGTTATCGATTGACTTTTTGGGAGCAAAGGTAATTATTCAGTTTTTAAAGGATGAAAAAGTAGTGGACGAGGCTTCGTTTACAGCGGAGAATCTGGAACAGGCCGTATATGATTACCTTGCAAGAAAAGCAGAAGTGAAGAAAATAGGCATTGATCGTAATGGGGAGAGGGTATTTTTGTTTACCTGTAAGAATGGAAGTATTTCGATGCCGGTAATAAATCGGAAAATGAAAGAAAACTGGAGTGAAGCCGACAGAGATTATTACGAAGCGGTGGAAGAAAAAATAGCAAATAAAATTTTGAAACTAGGAGGAACAGAGGATGAAAACGGAACATATTAAGATTTTGATTTTCGCAATAGCGATTTCTTTTGTAATGGTAGCAGTATTTTACATCTGGTTTGACAAAAGGGAAGCGGGAAATGAGAAGGGAAATGCGGATGTTATGGAAACTGTTTGTGGGGAAACGATTGTAACAGCTGCAGAAGAATTGCAGGAAGATGGAGGAGCAAAGGAAGTAGTAGACTGCAGAGAGGTTTATGATTCTTTTTCAAAGCTACAGGTTGAAAAAATATACACAGAAACCGTAGATGCTGGCAATGGGAATCAGGTAATGAAGTATAAGACATATTATCTTTCCGATGTGGATATAGCTGCTATGACAGATGTTACAGCGGATTATACGCAGGCGGTAGGGACAGAGGCTTTTGACAGTAGCAAGATTTCGGGCATTTCTTTTGAGGAAGCCTTTGGATTTTCGTATAAAACCTGTAAAGATCTGTATGAAGTGATGGAGAAGGCAAGATTGTCTATGGGTTTTGATGCAGACTATGAAACTGCCAGTCTTGACGAGAATAAGAAAAATCTGTTGGGCGAGGAAAGCTATATTTATGAAAAGGAATGCAGTATTTTGGAACATCTGCTTGAAAATGTAGATTATGACACTCTGACCCAGAAAAAGTGTGCCTATTCCGTAACAGAGATGGATGGAATTAAGTACCCGGTTTCCTTTACCGCAGTGGTGCAGTATGTAAAAGAAAATGTGACATATACAAAGACGGCATATCTGGGATTTGCCGGGGAAAATATTGATGAACTTTCGGAGGAAGAAAACGCCTGTAATAGCAATGATATCTGTGGAACCTGTGGGGAGACTGGAGAATGTAGTCAGAGCTGCGGTGGAAGCTGCTGTGAATAAAGGGGAATCGTCATGAATAGCAAAAGAAAATTAAAATATCTGACAGTGCTGTGCGCTTTTTTGGTAATGGTATTGTTGCCAGTCAAAGTATATGCAGCCTGCCGTAATGTATCCTGTGGATGCAGGGGAAATGGAATCATGTCATGTGCCGGGGCAACCTGCTGGTATACGGATTCCGATGGATGCTCCGGTCATAGCTGGTATCTGTATGATGAATATGGGGCAACCTGTACATCGGGAGGATCTGTGGAATACCATTGCTCGATCTGCCCGGGAAGACGAATCACATCCTCCCCTCCGCTGGGGCATGACTGGGGATCGTGGTATTGCGTGAACAGTTCTGTACATAAGCGCAGCTGTAGAAGATGCGGACTGGAACAGTATGAAGGGCACGATCTGTCAGGATGGAGAGCGCATGGAGATGGTTATTATAGCAGAAGCTGTTCCGACTGTGGATATACGCAGACGAAGGGCATTTTTGTCAGTGCATCTACTTATAGCTGGACTGCGGACAACGTAAATATTACGGTAAGAGGATACGATGGAGGTGTAGGAAACAGATATATTTTGTTATACCGGGTAAACTGTGTTACCGGAGTAACCACCCTTGTTGGAAACTATCAACATGGTGGAGCTTCGGGGTGGACAACAGATATTTACACACAGACGGACGAAGGAATCTACTACTATTATGCGGTATCTACGGACAATAACTGGCACTCTATTCAGGGGAACACGGGAAGAGTATACCTTGACCATTCGGATCCTGTGATTATAGGAGTGGAGAATACAAATACGGAATGGACAAATGTGGCGCCCAATATTGCAGTAAGATCTACGGACTACCTGACGGGGACAGTGACTGCAGGCTCCGGCCTTAGAAGTGTGAAGATATACAATGATAAAGGAAATCTTGTTGCATCCGGCAGTAATCAGACATCCTATACATTGAGAGAAAACGATGAGGGAGAACGAACTTTTGTGATTGAAGCCACGGATAATGTAGGGCATATTTCAAGGAGCAGTGTCACGACCAGATATGATATTACCCCTCCGGGAATTGATGGAACAGAGATTACATTTGTAAGAGATGGTATCGTAGTGTCCGGCTATATGCAGGATAACATCATGGATCAGCATATTGATGATGAAATCGTAAGAAGTGTGAACGGAGCCAATAAAAGCAGCGGTATTAAAAGTGTGATCATGTATAAGGTAACTGGAACAAAGGAAGAAGTAATATACCTGGATACGACCTATCATCAGTTTGCATCCCCGGATACGCATTCCTATTTTGAGGTATACTATGATATTAACCAGACAGAGGATGTCGTAGACTACTACCTGATTATTACGAAAGACTTTGCCGGGAATCAGACAAAGAAGAAGCTGACCAGCCAGAGGACATTACTTACCATGTTCCGCACTTCCATTGACCGAGGGGCATATTAAAAATATTTCCGTAGAATAATTGCGTATTCAGGCAGGACATTCTACGGAAATATTTTGTTTTAGCATAGACGTATGGTAAAATGTAAAAAATAGAAGGAAATTGTAGGTTAGGAAATGGAAAAAGTTGAATTAAGGAAAGCCAGAAGAACGGATATTGATACGATCCGTAATATTTATTGGAAACTGCTTGATAGTTCTGAGGAATATGCCAGTATTTTACAGTGGAAAAAGAATATATATCCTGTAGATAGTGACTGGATGGGATACATTGATAGAGAAGAAATGTATCTGATATATTGTGACAGCGAACTGGCTGGTGCGGTGGCTTTGTCAAAGAAGCGGGCAAAAAGTTATAGTGATATCAGATGGACAATAGATGCGTTTGATGATGAAACTGCGGTGATTCATTTGTTTGTGGTAGATCCTGAGTATCAGGGAAAAGGAATTGCAACGGCAGCTTTGGATGAGCTGATTAGAATTGCCAAGAAAACAAATAAAAAAGCGATACGACTTGATGCCATAGGCACAAACAAACCTGCACAGAAGTTATATGAAAAATATGGATTTATAAATTGTGGAAAAGCAATGGAATATTATGAGAGTACTGGAAAAACAGAATTTGTCTATTATGAGTATATAGTATAAGATTTACTGAGAAGACACCCGGGCAGGGTGTTTTTTCTTGCCCTAAATTAGAAATAGGATTACGAAGCAGGTGATTTTATGTCCCACATATTGGATGAAGATCAGACAGATCTATCAATTCGTTGAAAGGAGAAAAGAAGAATGAGAGAGGTAGTAAGAAAGGTGGATCAGATGCTGATTGTTGCAAAGGGCAAGGTAATGCAGAAGAAGCCTGCTGTGGATCAGATCATCATTATGTTCATTATTATTGCTGTAGCAGCTGGTATTGCCGGACTTTTGTATATTTTCGGCACTAAAACACTGCTCCCGGATTTTCAGACCAAGATCACTTCACTGATTAGCCAGTGGTTTGACGGTCACTAAGTAGTTTTGAGAAAAAGAGGAAGGAGTCGGATGGATGAATAAAGAAGACAGGCAGGCAGAAAAATTACGAAGACAACAGAATAGGATAGCAAATAAGATGCTTATTCCGGCACCCAAGAAAACCGTACAGAGTCTTAAACTTCTTAATTTTGATCCGTCTGGTACCTTCCACTTTGCGGAGGACAGATGGATTAAAATTTATGAGGTCTATGGGAAACTGGACAGATTAATGGCAAGAATGACAGAGATGAAATCAGAAATTATGGTCAGTGGAAGGATACTGCCTGAAAAAGAGGACACGGACTGGTTTCTTACATTAACTGGATACGGTGAGACATATGATGAAGTAAGAAAGCAGTTTGCTTTGGATGAAGCGGTTCTAAATGAAAACGTTGGGATCCGCCCCTTAAGCGTAGATGAAGCGGTTAAGATTATCTTTTCAAGACTGCAGGGTGACGGAAAGGAATTTTCCTATGCTTCGTTTGTCAGAAGCAAAAAGAATTTATATGATGAACTTTTTCCCAAAATCATAGAATCCTATGATAGTTTCCAGATCGAAGCAAGTTATGGAACAAGTCTGTTTATTATGAATTATCCAAAGACTGTCAAGTGGAATGTCTTTACAGATTTGCAAAAACTGGGTTGTCCCATCTTTTTAACATTTCAGATGTCAAATGTGAAAGAGGAAGATAGAGAGAGTTACTTAAGAATGCTTGAAAGACGTTACTGCAGGAACTTTCCGCCGGAGGACGTTGAGAATCGTATAAGCATCTCCTACCATATGTCATTTATCTGTGATTCCGCAGATGCAAGAGAGATTATCCAGAGAACGATTCTTTCTCTGCTTTCTAAAGAAGGATATATTGCGGCTCCACTCTATGGAAAACAAAGAATGGGGATTTTATCGGATATTTCACTGGGAATGGTGGAAAGCAGGGAGTTTAGATATATTTCACTACCTGCCGTAGAGGAAATCTTTTGGGAGGAAAAAGCGAATGATAACGACAAAGTATGAGCAGACAAAGAAATATGATGTAGCTGGAAATGTGGAAATGTTCGGATCACAGGGGATTTTCTCGATAGAAGGTGTGGAAGAGAGTGGCATCTTTGCTCTGACAGAGAATCGCTACTCCAAAACCTATGTCTTAAGTGATATCAATTTCGCCGGAGTAACAGATAGTGAGCAGAAAGAGATTATTATTGGATTTTCCAAAGTGCTTAAGGGCATTCCCTGCCGTTTCTCTTATACAGTTGCAAATGAATACGTGGATGAAAAGAAGTTCTATGAAAACATTCTTTATAGAAACCGTGGTGATGGGGATGATGATTTAAGAAACTCTTATAATGCGGTCATCAGGGAGAAACTTTCGGATGCAAGGCAGGGACTGTACCAGACCATCTATCTGACACTGACCATTACGGCGGATGATGTGAAGGATGCAAAAGCACAGTTTTTGTCTATTGAGGGAGCCATCCGGTCATCCTTTGTAGGCCTTGGGATGAATGGTATGCAGGGATCTGCCATGCATCCGCTTTCTGTAGATGAAAGACTACAGATCCTTTTTAACTTCACCCACGCAGGAACCTCTAAGGGATATCATCTTTCCTATAAAAGTATCGTGGAAAGCAGGCAGGATTTTTTGAATGTTCTGGCACCTGCAGCAATCACATACGATAATGAGGAATTTCGGATCAATAACTGCTTTGGAAAAGTGATGTACATTGCAGATTATCCGAAGGCACTGGAAAGTGACATTCTGACTTCGCTTGCCAAAGTCAACTGTACCAGCTATGTGACGGTGAATAATGAACTGCTTGATATCGGAGGATTTAAGCAGGAAATATCCCGGAAATACATGAAGGTAGGAATGAAGATTGAGGGAGAAAAGCAGAGAAACCGGAATAATAATGATTATTTAGCAGATGCTTCACAGAAACTTTTGGGAGAGAAAGAGAAGTTAGATACCTTCCTTAAGAAGTTGGATGAACAGGATGACCATTACTACAATACCACCATTATGGTTCTTTTTATGGCAAATACGAAGGAAGAACTGGGAAGGATCGAGGAAAAACTGAATAATATCGCATCTTTAAAGTCGCTTACTTTGAAAAGTTGCTTTTCCATGCAAAGAGAAGGGATAAATTCTGCACTTATTCTGGGATGCCAGGAATTTAAGAGAGTGGTGAATCTTTCTTCCAGCTGTCTTGCCATGTTCATGCCGTTCAAGACACAGGAACTCAATGATGAAAACGGCGTATATTATGGGATTAATCAGCTTAGTCAGAATGCTATTTTTGGAGATAAGAAGAAGCTGAAAAACAGGAACAGCATGATTCTTGGTAAATCGGGATCAGGAAAAAGTGTCTTTTCAAAATCGGAGATATTGTCGGTATATCTGAATAATCCCAAAGACCAGATCATCATTGTTGATCCGCAGGGGGAATATAACCAGATCGTAAACAGACTCCGGGAAAATGCTGCTGTCATCTGCTTTGATGCAAAGAAAGAAGTTTATATTAACCCTCTGGACGTAGATTTCTATGGAGTAGATTATACCGAACTTAGAGAGATCATTTCGGAAAAGGCAGATTTTATCCTGACTCTGATTTCTTCATTGTTAAGAAGAAATGTAGAAGCAGAAGAACAGGGAGTCATTGACCGTGTGGTGGAGAGAGTTTACAGCGAAAACTTTAGCATGAGAAAACGCTTAAATGGGGAAACAGAGAGAGAAAGAGAGTTTGAAGTCCCGGGATTTATGGTTACGGAGCAGGTAGCAATTTCTACTGGAGAGAAGCTTTCAAGAAAAGAACAGGTTCGGGCATATTCCCCTACGTTTCAGGACATCTATCAGGGACTTGTGGATGAGGGAACGGAGCTTGCGGATCATCTGGCTGCAGCAATGGATATTTTTGTAAACGGCTCACTAAATCTGTTTAATCATAGAACAAACGTGGATATTGGGAAAAGACTTATCTCATTCAGCTTTCCGGGGCTTAAGGAGAACCTTCGTGTCACCAGTATGCTCGTTATGATGGAAGTACTTCGCAGTAAGCTTTCAGAGAACTCCAAAGAAGGGAAATGGACACATCTTTACATAGATGAATTCCATGAACTTTTGGGGATCGATCAGATTGCAGCATTCGTGGTGAAACTCTGGAAGGAAATCAGAAAGCTGCTTGGCTGTGCCTGTGGCATTTCACAGAACATGAGTGATCTGTTAAATGAGGAAAATGCCGGAAGACTGTCAGCAATTCTTTCCAACACAGAATGCTTTGCTCTGTTGGCACAGTCCTCTATTGATAAACGTAAGCTTATGGAATTTTTACCGAATATCAGTCCGGCTATGTTTAATTACGTGGATAATGCAGAAAGCGGAACCGGACTCCTTAAGATGGGAAACGTGGTAATTCCCTTTGATATCCGTATGAGTAAGGAATCAGAGATTTATGAAATCGTGAATACGGACGGAGGCGGTTATGCAGTTTAAGGAAGGGAATCTGCAGTTTACGGAGGAACTTAAATTCACAAATGATTATGGGAGATTTGCGGAGGCGGAATTTTCTAACTTTTCGGATTCCGAAAACATGGAGAACAGGAAGCAGGACAAAAAAAGTTTTGTACCTGAAAAATGTGTATCCACAGAGAAAGAGACGGATTCTAAAGAAAAAGATGCTGATATATGGATGGCAAATGAAAGAAGTGGAGAACCGTATCAGGAAGAGATGACGGGAAAGGAACCCGGGGTGGAAGCAGAAACTTCTGAAAAATCTAGGAGTTCGGATAAAAACATAGAAAAAGATCAGAACAATGAAGGAAAGGAAAAAGCTGCCAGAAAGACAATGGTGGCAAGAATGATTCGGGCAAAGGATCTGTTTTCAGAAAACCGGGGAGAGAAAGAAACCACAGGAAATGCACTCCATGATGGGAATACCGGTCTTGTCAGGGTAGTTACGACTTATGTAAATCCTAAAACATGGGGGAAGATACTGGCTGCAAAACTGGTTGCTGCGCTGGCACCGCATATACTTACCGTATTTATGTACCTAGTGGTGACATTTCTTTTGATAACGATTGTGGTAGGAATGTTTTCTGCGATAAGTACCGTTACTGGAAAAGTAACCGGGTTTGTGAGCCGTTATTCCGGGAGAGGACATATTTTGTCAGAAGAAAGTCTTTCGGAGGAAGAGATAGATGAAATCGTGGAAGACAGTGGGGCAAATGGAGAACAGGAAGCAGTAATCCGGTATGCACTTTCAAAAGTCGGATATCCATATTCACAGGAAGACCGGGCCAGTGGTAGCGCATATGACTGTAGTTCTCTTGTGTATTATAGCTGGCTGTCTGCAGGAATAGACCTAAGCTATGGAGCCGGATATCCACCGACAGCTGCAGCAGAGGCAAGCAAACTGTATAGTTATGGAACCGCAGTATCTACCACAAGACTGGATATGAGAGATATGGAACCGGGGGATCTTGTATTTTATGGTGGACATGATAATAAAAGATTTTTGGGAATTTACCATGTTGCGCTATATGTGGGAAACGGTGAAGTAGTGGAAGCGTTAAACACAGAGCATGGGGTGGTATACGAGACACTTCGGACAAACAATATTATTCTGGTATTAAGACCATAGGAGGAAACGAGATGGCAGATGAAATCGCACAGGTAGTAGATTTGGAGTATAAAGGAATCTATTATCTTTTGAAAGGTACCAAGGCAATGATCGCCAGTATGGTGTCAGCAATTAAGGCACTTCATACATGGCATCATAAAAAATGGCTGGAGAAACCGGGGAGCTGTTCTTGGCAGAAGATTCAAGAAGCAAGTGAAGGAATGGCGCCTATTTTGGAATTCCCAGCAGAAATGTTTGAAAAGACCATTGATATTACAAATGACAAGAATATGAAAGGTGAGGGACTTATCTCTCCCTTTGAGTATTACTGCAGGCAGAATGGCTTAAGATACTGCGTTATGCCGGATTTAAACCCGTATGACGATTATATTCCGGTTGCGGTACTGGCACAGGACTTTGGAATGCATGATGAGCAGATCAAATCCTTTATGCGGAAGCGTGTGGAAAAGGAAGAAGCGGTAAAGATAGATTATGATAAAAAGATCGAGGATGCCAAGGAAAGACTGGAAAATGCAGAGACCGCAGAAGAGAAGAAAGAAATAGAAAATGAAATCAAGGAACTGGAAGAAGGTAAGAGTCAGAATGACACCCTGTTACAGGAATCTAAGGAAAAGATGGAAAGAAACAATGTCCTTGAATTTGCGGATTATCTGAAACAGGGAAAAGGAAGCTGCCTTGAGGATGACCCGGAAAAGGCACTTGGTCAGGCACAGACCTGTGGAGTGGTGAAGGAGTTTATGGCGGATGACTGTATGTATCCGATCAGAGACAGTGGACTTGTCCCGGACAGCAAAGAGGTTTTCTATAATCAGAAGACCGGGGATGATGTGCTGCTTACTGTAAAAAGAAGCTTTGAAGTGGATGAAAACGGCATAGTGTATTCTGTTTATGAAGTAACGGATCCGGTGAGTGGAGCAAAGAAGGCTCCGATATCGGATAAGGGATACAGTAAGGAAGCATGGATGGAACGGCTCCCCCAGCTTTTAAAGCAGGCAGGAATGTTACGGGATCAGCCGTGCTCTGTTGTAAGGAGTGAGGAGGGACTTAAGGATTATATTATGTCCATGGATGTAAATTTTACCCATGCCCGGGAAGACGGGCAGAACGTTTCTGATAAGGTGAAGCTTGAAATGGAACAGGTAAAAAAGGATACCACTCAGACGGAACGATATATTAAATCCTATTATTCAACGATTACAGTACCGGCAACACAGATCATGCCAAATGAAAAGCAGATTTTGTCACTGGAACTGGATGACGGACTGGTGGAGGGAGTATCCCTTGTGGGGATGGATTCGGATAACGCTAAGATTAGTTTACGGAGTGATGCAAAATATACTTATACCGGTGCAGATGGGCAGGAAAAGGTACTGACCGGAGACCAGATCATGAAGGCACTTTCTGAGAATAAGCAGGGAGAGAAGGCAGTGCAGACAATGACACAGAAAGCCGGAGGCAGATAAAAAAGGGGGAACAAGGGATGCAAAGAACAAGTTCCGTAAAGAAACATACAAGGAGCGTTAAGGAAACTGTAGTTATCTACCTGCTTGGGGTCAGTATCTGTGTATATTTTGGATTTTTGTGCGGTGCTGTGTGGATATCTGGGAATGATTTCAATGAATTTATGAACAATTTCCAGAGCTTTGTGATTGAGGGACATCATTACATTGTGGGAGTCACGGAAGCTACATGGAAATTTGTACTGACATACCTGATCGGATGGTCAATGGCATTTATTATCATATTTACACGGATTGAGCATCCTTTTGCCGGAGAGGAATATGGCAGGGCAAGATGGGGAGATGCAAAGGAATTTACCAGACAGTTTGCAAACCATGACGAAAAAAATGAAGTAGAGGTAGTTACGGGGGATGTGCGACTTTCACATCCTTTACGGGTAAATACGGCAAATTACTGGATTGCAGAAGGAGTATACCTGTCCATTCATAACGAAAAGACTTCAAACTTAAATATGCTGGTGGTCGGGCCTCCGGGATCCGGTAAATCCTTCCGGTTAGCAAGACCCTTATTGTCGCAGCTTTGCGGTAATTTTCTGGCGACCGACCCGAAAGGAGAACTGTATAAACAGACAGGACAGTATTTTGAGGATAATGGATATGAAGTCATGGTTATGAACGTGGAATCAGAGGACGGAATGCCTATGAGCATCCATTTTAATCCGTTTCGTTATATCCGCAATGAATCAGATATTATGAGCATTGCAGGAATTTTGATGAAAGCAACAACTCCGGCAGAAGATAACGGAAACAGCGATCAGTTTTTTGAACAGTCTGCCGAAGTACTGCTTACCAGTATTATTTATCTGATTCACTACTATTATCCCAAGGAAGAGCAAAACTGGGAGACCTTTGTAATGCTTTTGAATGCAACGTGTGTTTATACAAAGAATGATGGATCTATAGACAACCGGGCAGGGGGTATCCTTGATATTGAAATGAGAGCACAGAAGTACTGGAAAGAAGAATGCGGTCATGATTCTGATTTCCCGGGATTTATCGAAGTGGAGAAGTTTTATCATGGAGCAGCAGAGACTACCAGTTCCATTGTGGCATCACTGGATGCACACTGCCGATATATGAAACTAAAGTGTGTTATTGATCTTTTATCGGAGGATGAAATACATATTGCAGACAGTTTTGGATATTCCAAGCCTTGTAAGGAAGCAGGAACGGGAAAGAGAATATTGTATATCGTGACCAGTGAGGATAAAAGATATTATGACTGGATTCCTTCAATGGTATATTCGCTGTTTTTTGATGAACTCTATCATCTGACGGCAATAGATCCCACTCTTCATGAGACCTTGCCGGTGCATCTTACCTTCTTAATGGATGAATTTGCAAATGTCACCCTGCCGGATTCCTTTGTGGAGAAACTGTCTACCATGCGGTCCCGAAATATGAGTGCCGTAATTATTGTGCAGAACCTGATCCAGTTAAAAAGAAAGTTTCCAAAGTTTGATATGGATAAGGATTTGATCGGTAACTGTTCCATCATAGATATTCTGGGAGCACCGGATATGGATTCCTGTGAATACCTGTCCAAACATTTTGGCACACAGACGATTCATAAAGCCAGTGAATCGGATGCAAAGGACTATAAGGGGCAGAGTTCCCGTTCAGAGGACGTTATGCAAAAGAGCCTGTTATCGGCAGAGGACATTTTTGCCATGAAAAAAGATGGAGAATGCGCTATTGTGGTAAAAGGCACGGAACCCTTATATCAGACGAAGTGTCAGATGGAGAAGACAGACTTCGTAAAACTGCTCTGTAGAAAAAATAATCCGTATGATCCGAGAAAGCAGCGGATCAGGAGGGCAAGGAAATACAAAAATAATGATCCGGTCATGTTTAGTGGCAAAAAAGCAAGGGAAGAAGCAAAGAGGTTATTGGATGCCGGGGAAGAAATCAGGCATATTACGGTAGAAGAAGCGCTTGTTTACAAAGAAGCCATCAAAATGGAAGTGGAACCCAAGGAGATTGTGCTTTCCATGAAGGAGAGACAGAAACTTTTGGAGAATGCCAGAAGATATGAGGAAAAGCACTCCATGATGCAAAAAATCACGTTAGAGGAATTCCATTATAATTCAGATGGATCTGTGTGCGATCAGAAGGAATATGAAAGAAGATGCCTGGTGGTGAGAAGCCTAATCAATAATGGATTTTCTAACGTACTGGTAAGATTCCTAAAACCCCTTATTTCAAATGGATACAGCTATTCCATGATCCGGGAGCTGTTTAATGAAAATTCTGAGACTGAGGAAGTAAGAGACTTTATCGAACAGGTTAAGCTGGCATAGAGAAAGAGACATAAAGGAAGAAGCATAAAGAGAAGTGGGTAAAATATAGTGAAAAAAGGAGAGGAAGAAGGTGTAGTTTATATGCGTTCTTCCTTTTTTATGCTATAATTTAGAAAATCTAACACTTATGAGGAATGAGTCTATGGGATGGAGAAAACGACTGTACAGCATTATTGAAGTAGCAGATGAAGATGATAAGATAAGTAAATTGTATGACTGGTTTATGATGCTTGTCATTATCGTGAGCATTGTGCCACTTGCTTTTAAAGAAAATAGTACAACATTTCTGATGCTCGATAAAATAACCGTAATTATATTTATCGTGGATTATGTGCTTCGACTTGCCACAGCAGATATCAAGATGAAAAAGGGAGCACTTTCTTTTTTCCTGTATCCGTTTTCGGGGATGGCAATTCTCGATCTCTTATCCATTCTTCCGTCGGTGACCATTTTAAACAGTAGCCTTAAACTGCTTAAAATATTGCGGTTATTCAGGACATTCAGAGTATTCCGTGTATTTAAGGCGGTCAGATATTCTAAAAGCATCAACATGGTAATCAATGTATTTAAGAAACAGAAAGATTCCCTGATTACGGTATGCATACTGGCTGGGGGATATATTCTTGTATCCGCACTGGTGGTATTTAATGTGGAACCCGAGACATTTCCTACATTTTTTGATGCTATATACTGGGCTACGGTGTCACTTACTACCGTAGGATATGGAGATATTTATGCAACATCCACGGCAGGAAAGATTATAACCATGTTGTCGGCGATATTTGGTATAGCAATCGTAGCACTGCCTGCAGGTATTGTAACAGCAGGATATATGAGCGAACTGGAAGAGAACAAAAAGACGGAGGAATAACGATATGAAACTGGTAGATATGGTATGTCCTAACTGTGGAGCAAAGATTCAGGCAGATGCAGATATGGGAAGCGCAAAATGTGAACACTGCGGTTCTACATTTTTACTGGATGATGAAGCGGTTCATGTGAAGTATGATAATGCATATGAAGCTGGTTATCAGTTTGAAAAAGGAAGACAGCAGGCACAGGCAGAAGCAAGACAGAGAGAAAATGAGCGTAGGATAGATACCACAAATACGGTTTCACAGGAAACAGTAGCACCGAAGAAAAGAAAGACCTGGCTGTGGGTACTTGGATGGATCTGCATTTTTCCATTGCCTTTAACTATATTGATGCTTAGAAAAAAAGACATGAAACCGGTAATCAAGTGGGGAATCATTGCCGTGGCATGGATTGCATATTTTGCGATAGCAGCTTCTGATGACACGGAGACCACAAAAGAGGAGAGCGTAGTGGAATCCCAGACGGTAGTTGAGAGCGTGGAGAATTCATCTTATGAAACAATACAGGCTTCGGAGACTGCTCAAACGGAAAGTGCGGAAGAGACAGAAACGGTGGCGGACACTGTGTCAGTCACAGAAACTGTGAAAACTGGAAGTGAAATCATAGAGGATGCGGTTGCAGAGTTTAACAGTATTTCAGATTCTGAATTAACCTATGTGGAGGATTTTACACCATCTGACAGATCGGGAAGCCATTATCAGACGGAATTCCGACTGGCTGCTTATAAGGATGCCATAGGAAAAAGCTATCATCTGGGAGAAACGCAGGTTGATATTGTGGAGCGGGATTCCCTGACACAGAAAGGGATCCTCCGGGTGTATGCCCATAGAGCTTCTGCAGACGACTGTGTTCTGCTGATAAATTATTTCTCAAAAGTATTATCTGAGGAAACAACGGATGCGGAAATATCAGAAGCTGTAGCTGCTTTTATCGGAAACAAGGGAGCAAACGGATATTATTATGGGGATCTGGGACTCGTGATTACCGGAAATGATGAAAACGGATATGAATTTCTCATGAAATTAGAGAATGATTAAATAACACTTTCATGACGAAAAAATAAAATCAAAATCGGTTAGATAGAGAACTTGGTGGCAACTATGAGTAAATTTATGAATGACTATTTCGATCAGGGATATAATGACGAAGGCCCGATGCCGGTGGACGTTATGATTTCCATTATGCAGGATATGAAGAACAGGCAGGAAGGGAATGCTCTGCCGGATACTATCGGTGCAGAGTATTACTTCCTGCAGGACTTTATTACACTGGATATGGACTGCGATTTTACCTACATAGAAAAGGATTTTCTGAAACACTGTAGTGATAAGCTCCCAGAGTTTCTGAAATACACAAGAAACATAGATCTTGATGCAAGACATAATGAGAATGTGTCTGTGGCATTGCAGAAAAAGATTTTGTATTTTATCTATGGCGGAGCGCAAAGCGGTGATGTTTATTGCAGGGAACTGTTAAAATATCTCTTCAAAATTTATCATAGAAATTTATACCGGATGCTCAAAAGATTCCGCACGATTTCCATGGACGAAATACTGGGGCTTGCTGATGAAAAAGAGGAAAACAGCCAGCTGGGTGTCGTGGGAATCGTACTTATCATGTGTCCACTTATGGGAATTACATTTTCGGATGAAGTGTCCGTTTTATATTTTTATCTGATAAAAAAGATGGAAGACTGGAAAAGAGAGGAATATATTGAAAGAGAGTTCCCGGAGGACGGACTTTTTGAAGAGTGCATGAAGACCGTGGATGCCTGGATGGATGATGAAAAACTAAGTTCTAAAACAAAGTATGGTAAAAAATATTTCGCAGATGAGAGATTTGCGGAAGAATGCATGAATTATTTTAATTATCCCGGGGATTTTCCTTTTGTGTCACTGGATAATTTTATGGGGCTTCGTATAGAGATGACACGAACCCTGATGACTCTTAAAATGAATCATCCGAAAAAAGAATACACTTATGAGCAGATCCAACACCTTACGATGATTTATACGCTCTGCTCCACGATAGCAGATATCGCAGACCGGTTTGATATGGAGACGGATTATCTTCTTTCTAAGTACGACTTTGATTACGATGATGATGAAGACTGCCTTTTTGATCCGAAAAAGATTGAAGTGTACGAAGAAAAAGAAAGAACAGAGCTAGCGGTGGAAAAAACGATACCTTCCAGTACACCGGTGTCAGAAAAAACAGGGGAAGATGAAAACGAATACTTAAAAGAGATAGCGAGACTTAGAAGCAGTCTGGATGAAAAAGACCGGGAAATCAAAAGATTAAGAGATGCTTATAGTGAAGCAAAAGCTTCTAAAAAGGAAGCAGAAGAAATGGTACACCGGTATGAGAGTGAAAGAGAAGAACTAATTGCCCTAAGAGAGTTTGCCTATCAGACACAACAGGAAGAAGAAATAAGAAACGGTTTGTCGGTAGAGGAAATGAAGGCTGCCATTAAAGAAAAGAAGATTGCAATTATAGGTGGTCATGTAAACTGGCATAATAAATTAAAACAGCAATTCCCTAACTGGAGATTTGTGTTAAGTGAAGCTTCCAAAACGGTAGACGGAAAGATGTTAGAAGGGTGTGAAAAGGTTTATTTTTATACCGATCACATGAGCCATGTGATCTATGGCAAGTTTATAGCTGCGGTCAGAGAACGGAAAATTCCTTTTGGATATCTTGGGAGCATTCACATAGAGAGTGTGATAAAACAGGTATATGAAGATTTGTGTGGGGAATAAAAGTGTTGAAACGACGGAAGAGAAGGGAGTCTGAATGGTCTTAGATGAACAACTGTTTAGAAACTATAATGAATTGGCAAATATGATATTGCAGGGATACCAAGATATTGCAATATTAAACAGCTTTGAGCAGATGCGAAAGAATCAGGATGAATTTCCGGAGACAGTAAAGGGAGTAGCAAATCATTTCATCGTGTTATGTCAGAAGGATTTGGCATTAACCATATGGAAAATAAAACTTGATACCAACCCGAATGCGAATACCGTTTCGCAGTTTAGGGGAAAAATCGGGCAGGAACTTAGAAAGAGTGATCCCTCAGCTGGGCGAATAAAGAAATATAATCTTGACAGTACGCTGGAAACGGAATTAACAAATATGAGAAAACGGTATCTGGCACATACGGATATGACCAGAGGAGACAGCAAAATAAAAATCAGTGAACTGGAAAGTGCACTAAATGGTATTCGTGGAGAATTTAATGCTACTTGCAGCGTTACTAATGATGACAGATTTCGCCAGATAACAGAAGGAGAGATCGCAAGAGTCAGTATAGGTACTGGTATTGGTATGAATGCAATTTTTCATAGAAGAGTGGATGAAATGTTATAGTTCAGAGTTATAGAGATGTAACGAAAATTAACATTTGGCTGAAAAATATCAGTTTCATGTAAAAATGTATTGCTCGACCGGGATGCCCTATAGATGCTATGATACATATATCAGCTGATGGATAAGAAAACCGGAGGTATTTTTCTATGAAAACAAGAGAAGTCAGATTTGGAAGAAATCTAAAGGCATTACGGGAAATTCATAAAGTAACACAGAAACAGCTGGCGGAAGAACTGCACATGACGAGACAGGCAATCTCTCTATGGGAAAAAGGAATGGGAAAGCCGGATATCTTTTATCTGGATTCTATATGCACTTATTTTGATGTATCTATAGATCAAATGATGTACGGAGATATTGTAAAGCCGGATCAGTATACGAAACTGGAAGATAGTGACATAAAGGAACAGACAACCGGAGAGGAAGAACTGGTAAGCTTTTTGGAAGAAGATATTTCCGAATACTTTCCCCCGATTGTGATTGATTTTGGCGTTCTTATGACGATTGCACTGGAATTAAAACGCATGGGATATGAAGTGACAGAAGTGTTTGGCAATGGATTCACGGTATTTACAAAAACAAAAATGGAGAGGAAAAGACTGGAAAAAGATATTTATGAAGTCGGAGATTCCCTGATCCATTGCGATAATGAAAGAATTACCAATTTCAGAGAAGAGGTAGAAGCAAGAGTCTGGGAAGTAAAAAGCCAGATTGTTGAGGAAACCATGACAACCATCCTTGGAAAGGAGCCCGAAGAATTTGCCTACCTCTGGTATGACGAAGAGGATAATGTCAGAGGCTATGCGGACACCGAAGAAGAATGTATCGAACAGGCAAGACATCAGGCCTGCACAAAGTTTCGGATCATGGATAACATATAGTCTTTCAAAGAACCATATTTGTAGTACTGAATCTTTTGTAAAATTTATTAGTTTCATAATCAAACCCCTGGGAGTCGGGCAGGGGTAGGGGTGGGAATGGTACCATAAAAGTACTTTGCCTTAAAATGATTCTTAAAACCTTGTGACTGAAAAACGCAGTCATGAGGTTTTTCTTTTGTCTAAAAATTCTACGAAATAGCTTATTTAACGTCCCACTTAACTTCTGAAAAGAAATGAAGGAAGGAGGAGGGCTCATGAAAATGTTTATTTTCCCCCCGGTTTTTGCACTGGCAGCCTATACCCACGCAATCGACAACCTGAAAAATGTCCTGATCGCACTGGGAACCAGTATCGGCGCCGTCATGCTGGTTTACGGTGGCATTAAATTCGCCATGGCTTTCAGACAGATGGATCAGCAGGGCGAACATCAGGCGGTCTATTCTGTGGTGGCAGGCGGTGTACTTTTGGGACTTGGTGCACTGGTGGCAGTTCTGACCTAAAGGAAGGAGAGAGAAATGGAAACGGTAGTAAAAGCACTTTACAACGCTTCCTTTGCGATCTGGAACACTCTGATCGGCATCGCCATGACTATCTTTCGGACAAGCCCGACTGCCGTCTCTGGTGGCACTCCCTATGGAATCGTGCATTCACTTTATACAAGCATTTCTGCAGCGACCATACCGATTGCCACCTGCTTTTTTGTCATTGCCATCTATAAATCTGTGGTGACTGCTCCACCGGAGCAGCAGGCACAGAGATTTCTGATGGATGGAGTCAGGTACTGCATCATTTTGTTTGTGGCAGCAAACCTGTGGCAGATACTGGGATACATCATGGAATTTTCCGATGGAATCACTGCAAGCCTTGGTGGAAGTGTGGCATATACCCTGTCCATGGACGGAGACCTTGACCGTATCATTACAGAAAGCCTTACGCTTCCTGAGTTTGAACTGTCCGGGGAGTGGATCGGAAAGCTGTTTGAAACTCTTGGATGCTGCATCCTGCTTTTGGTCGGAGGAATCGTTTTGATCCTTGTGATGGTGGCAAGCAGCCTGTCCATTATAAGCAGTGCCTTTGAGCGGATTTTAAAACCTTTGGTGCTGATGCCGTTTGCCGGGATTGCAGTAGCAATGGGGGCAGGCGGTCATGAAGTATCCCGTTCCATGGTGCAGTTTTTGAAGACTTTCTTTGGATTCTGCATTTCTGGCGCAATGATGGTAGTCATCATTAAGACTGGATGCGTGATGTGCACGGAATTAGTCAGTGATGCTTTGTATGGCACCAACGACATGGAAAACTGCATCATGATTACGGTGCAGGCAGCCATTACGCCCATTGTGATTGCAGGACTTGTGAAGGGAACGGATGGCATGATTCAAAGAATGTTCTAGGAGGAGATAAGTTATGGCACAGATGGAGAGAAACGTAAATCTGGAAGAGATAGATTCCGATGCCCTCTTTGGTGTGGATGCCCTGAAAGGGCAGAGCTTTTTGCAAAAACTGGTATTTTTCGGATGCCTGTCTATAGGCATTCTGATAAATGTCTGTTTTCCGATGGTTTTAGGAACACCCCGGGCAGTCTGCGTAATGTTATTCTTGTTACTGCTTTTTGTAGGCATTGCCTTTGGTTGTAACTATACACAGGATCTGACCTATGGAAAGTACCTGTACTGCTATTTTTTCAAACCTGCAGTGACACTTACTTATGAATCCACAGAAGATGTACGGGCAATCAGGAAAAATGCAGAGAAGATCAAAAAGGAAGAGGAAGCCATCTTACAGAGAGAACGTGGTGCAGATCCAAAGGAGCAGAGGAAACTTTTGGTAAAACTGGTGGCATTTGTCGTAGTGTTTGCAGTCACCATCCTGTCGGTGGTTCTTTTTGCCACGGCAAAGAAAAAAGAAAATATTCACCATGAGGCGGTGATCGAAACAATAGAACGGGAGGAAGGAAATGAGTAACAAAAAAGACTTACAGGCGCTGGCAGAAACCCTTGTGGAGGAATTTTATGAAACGCAGGGTGCCGGAGTTTTAAAAAACTTAAATAAGAGAACCTATGGGAATCTCATAAACGGTCGTGAGGATGTCTTAAATTCTATCAGAGAGAGCCTGTCTGAGTATACCGATGAAGAAGGACAGGAGATCGGAGAGGAAGAAAAGGAAGAGATCCTGCATCTGGTGGATCGGGAGATCTGGGGATATGGCATCATTGACGATCTGATCCATGATAAGAGCATTTCGGATATCAAGATCCATAATGCAGAAAATATCCGTATTAAAAGAAACGGAAAAAGAGAAGGGAGTGACATTACCTTCCCTTCCGAGGGAGCCTACCGGAGTTTTGTCACAAGGCTGCTTGAAAGAAATAAGGTAAACCTTGGTACGGCAAATGCCATTCAGACCTTTACGGATGCGGATCAGGAGGACTTTATCTTACGGCTTGCTGTGATCGGAGGACTTTTAATTGTGGGAGGCAGCCCCTTGGTAGTAATCCGAAAAATCCCCAAGAATAAATATTCCTTAAGCGAACTGTCGGATCTTGGAATGTTTGAAACCACAGGCCGTAAGGGCAGTTTAAAGGTGCACTTTCATGAAAAGTTCTTCCCGGATGGAAACGAAGACCTGGACAGTCTGTTTTCCCAGATGATCGAAAGCAGGGGAATTCTGTTTACCGGGAAGGGCGCTTCCGGGAAGACAACACTTATGAATGCCTGTATTGAAAAGATCCCGGATACCGATTCTGTCATGATCTGTCAGGAGAATGCAGAACTTTTTGATCTGCATCACCCGGATATCATTGCAGCTCATGTCATGGTAAATGGTGGTGACAGCAAGGTAAGTTATAACCTTGGAGATCTGACCAGAGTGGCACTTCTTGTTGACCTTGATCGTGTGATCGTGGGAGAGGTCAAGGAAGGATCGGAAGCTGCAGGGCTTTCCAAGGCATCCATGACCGGACATAAGTGCTGGACAAGCGTGCATGGAGCCAACTGCGAGATGGCAGTGGAAAAGATGGCAGACTATATTTCTCAGGCAACCGGATACGGAAACAGAGAAGCCTTAAAACAGTTGACCGGATTTGAGTATGTGGTGCATCTGTCCGACTTTACCGTGGATGAAATCGTAAGGATCGTAGGATTTGATGCTTCCAAGGGAAAACTGATCCTTCGCAAAGTCTACCCTTTTGAGGTGAGCGTATGAGAAAAAAGAACGTAATCTGTATGAGCTTCCTGATGGTGCTTTCCATGATGCTTACCGGCTGTAGTGTGTTTCCTACCCTTGCAGGAATGGAAAGTAAGGAAGCAGGAGCTTATGCAAATGTGTATGACTTAAAAGCAAATAAGGCATACGTCTGGCAGCATGAAGGGGAAGAAGATATCCGGCAGGATCTTGCAAGGGACAGGGAGGGAGAGAATATCTTCTTTGCCTGCCCCAAGGGGGATACCAACTTTAAAGGCAAGGAACTGGATCGTTCCGGTCAGTACCCGAGAAGCATCTGGGTAAACAGCAGTAAGGATGACGAGATCCCCACGATTGTAGGAAATAATGCCCTGATCTATATTTCAGAAACCACTGTCCCAGAGGAAATTGTTTTTGAGAGATTTGCAGACTACGGATATTCCATCGGTGTCTCCAACATGATCCCCGATGAGGGAGGACATTATTACTTTGTCTATGCGGAAACCGATAAAGATGATTATAAGTACTACGTGGATACGGCATCCGAAGCCTTTTCCCTTTTGTGCTTTGATACGGTAGAAAGACTTTATCTGGATAAGGTCGGAGGAGTTTTGGTTACCGAGGAAAACGTATCGGATGGTGGAACTGTACTGGGGCTTACGAAGGATGCACAGTATGTGTGTGAGTTTTATACCGGTACTTTTTATCAGGATTTTGTGCTTCCGGCGAACATCCACAGCTTCGGATCCATGGAGCAGTTCGTGTCCTATGATTATGAATTTCTGCATTCTAACTGTATCCGAATCAATATCCCGGAGTATTTTAAATCCGGTTATTACTTCGTGCAGGGAGTGGGGCTGTTCCGGTATGTATCGGAACAGGATGCAGATGATTATAACGGTGAAGCCTATGATCCGGGGATTGACTGGAATGATCCCATCATCCTGTATGACGAGTATGGAGTGGTAGTCTTTGATCCCAGTCTTGGGATTGGTATGGAAGAGAAAACGGTAACCGATGACAATTCGGATGCCGGGGTAAGCAGTGAGGAAGCGGAAGAATTTTTACCGTATGAAGAAGGGAGTGAGGTAGATGAAGAATCTGATTCTTTGGATCGTGATCGCAGTTAGTCTGTATACGGCATTGTACCTGATCCATAAGAGAGCCTTGGAAAAGAGCGTATTCCGCCAGCTGTATAGAAGATATAAGGGAGAGCATGAAAAAAGAATCGCACAGGAAGCCGGATTTATTGCAAAGTACGGAGAAATTGAGAATAACAGCCTGTTATACCGGGCAGACCGGATGATCTTACAGAGTGGCTTAAAAAAGCATCTTCCGAAGTTATCCGGGGAACTGTATCTGTGTTTATTGACCTTGACTTTCCCGGTGGCTGCGTATGTGGCGTATGGAATCACGGGAAATGTATTTTTGTCCCTGTTTTTGGGCGTGGCAGCGGTGACCGCAGAGATTTTGTCTGTGGTCATCCTGTCGGGAAAGACCTATGACCGGATCGAAGAGGATACCCCACTTTTTGTGTCGATTTTAAATAATCATGCAAAGTCCAGTACGGATATCGTAACCATTATGACAAGAACAGTAAGCGGAATGGATGGCCCGATCAAGGAAATCGTATCGGGATTTTTGTTAACCGCAGAAAAGTATGGAAATGCAGACCTGGCATTTGATTTTGCCTGTGAGTCAGTGGATAACCGAACCCTTAAGACCATCTTTGTGAACTTAAAAAACTGTATGCACTATCAGGCAAATTATGAAGAGGTGTTGACCCAGATGATGGGGCAGATCACGGAGAGTATGTCTGCAAGGGAAGAGCGAAAGAACATCCTGTTTTCCATGAAGCTTACGTTAATTGCGATTTCCGTAATGTCGGTGATTATCGTAGCCTTGATCGGTAAGGGAATCGGAGTGGATGTCAAAGGTATCCTTACAAAAAATTTGGCAGGACAGTGCATCCTGTTTATTACCGGGATTATGTATCTGTTTGTGACGGTAAAGGTATTCAGGGCAGACAGATAGGAAGGAGAGAGCAATGAAAACAGTGTTACGATTACTGTTTCTTTTGGTGGCAGCTTTGATTTTTACCACGATCCAGTCACTACTTCTTAGAAAGAGTGGAAGAACTTCCCTTACTTTTGTAAAGGAAGAACTGGAGAGGGCAGGAAACTCTAAGACATTTAAAAACTTTGTGGGAAAGAAACAGATCTGGTTAAAAAAGCATGGTGCCGATGTGTTTTTGCAGGATGGGATCCTTGTAAGCAGGTGGTATTTGTATAAATTTATAATGGCAGCCTTTACGGAGAGCATTACTTATTTTATTGCGGTAAAGGTGTTTCAGGCAGGAGCTGGAATCCCCATTACGGTAGTTTCGACAGTGATCGCATGGTTTTTCTTAGATATCTATCTTATGTTAGAGGATAAGCAGAGTAAGGAAGCCATGATGGCAGATATCTGTGAAATGAGCAGGTCTGTTCTTTATGGAAAAAAAGGTGGTCAGTACATCATTGATGCCATCAAGGATGCGGTGCTTGTGGTAGAAAACAAGCGTCTTAAGATGGCAATGATCCGTATGAAGACCGATCTGGATGCCGGAAGAAGCCTTGATGAGGCATTATCGGACTTTGAATTGTCCTTTTCCAGTGTGGAGATTGCATCATTCTGTACAGTGATCCGGTCACTGCAGAGTACCGGTCATGTGGAAGAGGCATTAAAAAGCCTGGAAAACAACATCGAAAGAGGACAGGCAGGAGTGAACAAGAGGCGGTGTATTGTATTAGAGAACAAGACCCTTGCCTATGTCATGATGATTGCCTTTGACCTGCTTATCATGATTTTGTACTGCATCATTATGAAGCTTTTGGATATGCAAATCGCATTTTAGGGGGAACTATGGCAAAGAGATTTTTATTAAGAGACCTGATTTTTAAGAAAAAAGAAGCCACGGTCATTGAAAATATGCTGGTTACGATGGTAAGTCTCGTTATGGTATGTGCATTTCTTGTCATCATCTTCGGGGCGTTTGCCGGGATCTCCGATAAGTGGAGCATGAGGCAGGCTGCCAGAGAGTATCTGCTTATCATGGAAACGGAAGGGTATTTAAAACCGGATGATGCTGTAAGCCTTGTGGCAGAATTAAACAGCTACGGTCTTACGAATGTATCCCTGTCTGGTACCACCATGAGTGAAGTGGACTACGGGGAGAGGATCTATTTAAAAATTACCGGTACCTATGATGACAATGTGCTTGCCTTTGCCGGAGGAATTTCCAAAGTGACAGCACATCCAACAACCATTGTGATAAGCAGGCAGACCACGGCAAAGCAGTAGGAGGGCGTGTATGAAAAAGAAGGAAGCAACCGGGGCAGTCTCCTATGTGATGTTGTTTACCATGGCACTTTTGATGGTGATTATCACCTTTTACCTACTGTCTGTGGCAAAGCTTATGTCCATTCAGCATGATGTGGATGATGCCCTGGCGGATGCGGTACTGGCAAGCCTTGTAGCAGATGATGTCTACTATTTTGAGACCTATGAAGGACTGGGAGCTCCGGTGATCCGGTTTAAGAATAGGGAAGAGTCCTGCAGGATCTACAGGAATTGTATGGAAGATGCCCTAAGTGCAAATGATTTTTATGAAAATATCAGCTATTCGCAGTTTACCCTGTATGAGGTAGAAGGAAGCAGGGTCACCGTTACGGCTTATAAAGATTCGGGGGCACGGAGCGTGGAAGAAAAGCCCTTGGGGAGCGTTACAACTCCCACAGGAGAGGTGGTCACAAAGACCAGTGCCTATGCAAGGGTGGACTTTGATTTAAAAAGTCTGATTACCACAGGGAACATAAGGAAAAGCCGGGATATTTACTGTACGCTAAAGATCAATTAGAGGAGGAAGTTTATGTTTGAAAAGAAAGTGAAGGAAACAAAGGAAGTTACGAAGAAAAAGGGTAAGAAAGCCCCGGAAAAGAAGGGGATCCTTGGGATCGTTTTGGTACCGCTTTTACTGACAGTGGTGCTTGTGGGAGTGATCTACCTGCTTATGGGGAAATTATCCGAAAATGAGATCCTGTTAAGTGATGTGGTGGTGGCAAAGGACAACCTCCGGGTAAATGCCTATATTACCCCGGAGGAAGTGGAGCAGTACTTTGAGGTAAAGCAGATGGATGCTTCCCTTGTTACGGATGCTACGGTAACCAGTCTTTCTGACCTTAAGAAGAGGGCATTTTATGTAAAGGTGCCGGTGCCTGCAGGGAAGATCATGTATGTGCAGGATACGGTTTCCACGAATACGACCTTGGATAAGTATTTATCCGGGTATGAGGTAACCGGTATTTCCGTCTCCAATTTCGACAGGGCGGTGAATGGAAGGATCAGGGAAGGAGATATCATTGACATTTATGCGGTGGACAAGACAACCGATGAACTTACCCTGTATGCGGAGGATGTCTATGTGGCTGCGGCCTACGACTCTTCCGGGAATGAACTTGCGACAGATGAGGGAGTGGCGGTAGCCTTTACGATCTGGGTGAAGGAAGCCGAAGTGGAAAAAGTGAATCAGGCGATCAATTTTGGAGAGATCCAGCTTTACAGGAAATAGTGAAAGCCTCTCACATTTATGGTATGATAAACCTAAGTGTGGGAGGTGTTTTTTATGTTCTGTCTAAATTGTGCAAAACAGATCGGTGACATAACCAAAAACAGGATATGTCCGTATTGTGGATACGAGCAGTACAAGCTGGAAGATGTGCAGGCTGGGATAGAGTATGCAAAACGGAAAAGTAAGGAGAACAGGAATAGGGGATTTTCTGAGGAAGAGATCCTGGCACTGGGATTATATCCGAAGGATGAAGCCTACAAAATGAGCCTGATATCAAGGATACTGGGGAAGAGGTAGTTTAGAGCAGGGATGAAATATAAATTTTAGTGGGAGTGAAAATATATGACAGAGAAACAAATAACAGAGGAGATTTTGAGATACCTTAAAGATGAGTCCTATAATTATGCTGTTCTAATTGATGGCGAATGGGGAAGTGGTAAGACTTTTTTCGTCAACAATTCACTCACAAAAGCAATTAACAAGCAGGAAGCAAATCTTAATACTAACAGAAGTGTAAAATACATATCCCTATATGGATGTAAGGATATGGCAGATGTTCAGGAAAACATTGCATGGTCTTTTGCGGAAGATGCCCGAAAAAAAATAAAAAATAGGATGAAATGGGGAACAACTGTAGAAAAAGTGTCCAGCAATATTTTACTTTCTTCCCAAAAGATTGGGAATGTTATAATGAAAAAATTTTTACCAGAAGCATCTTTATATAAAATTTCCTCTGACTGGTTAAATTTGGGTAGTTTTATCTTTATTTTTGATGACTTGGAACGCTGCGACTGCCCCGTGAATGAAGTATTTGGATTTCTTAATGAATTGGTTGAACACGAAAACACGAAAGTAATAATCATTGCAAATGAAAAAGAATTGATGACGATTGCCGACACGCAGTCTTTGGAACTACAATATTATCTGGCACTGGATGAAAGGGTTCAATGGCCTAAAACAGATGAAGATAATGTATGGTCAGTTATATGTAAAAAGCCAGAAGGTATTTCTCTTACGGAATTAGAAAAACGTCGAAGCTTGCTTTTTCCAGTAGAAGAAAGTGGTGATTATTGTAGAATCCGGGAGAAACTCATTGGTGTTACTTTGAAATATGATCCTAATATACCGGAAATTATCTCGCAAATTATAGAGACATCAAATTATGAGAACTCTATAAAGGGGTTGTTGCGGGCTAAAAAAGAATCATTTGAGTCTACAATGGAGTATTATCATCATAGAAACCTTAGAACATTTCAATTCTTTCTTTCAAAAGTGACTTACTTATTGGGGCAACTTAAGAACATTGAGATCAATCAGGAATATTATGAAGCTATAAGTAATCAGGTGATTTCTGAGACATTTATGCAGGCAGTAAGATTTAAGTCAAATTATCAACCACCCAAGGATAATTATACTTGGTTAAGTATTGAGCAAGATACAAATTTTCATAGTGTAAAGCAATATGTGGAATCAGGAACATATGATTATAAGAACTATGAGAACGAAGTTTTGAAATACCAAAATGAATTAAAAGCAGATGTGTTCAGTGATGATCCATATTACTTATTATATCGGCAGTATTATTATCAGACACAAGAGTGGTGCGAAGAACAACTTGATAAGATGATAAAACAATTAAAAACTAATAAATATCCGATTTCTCTTTACGGTAAAATAATCATGGCGATTCAGAGACTGATTGATCTAGGCTTTGATGAGCAATACATGAATGAAGCAAAGAAATGGATGCTTGAGAATATTTCTAATTCTGGTGAAGTGGAGGAAATTGATCCCGATTTGTGGTTTGTTGAGGATCGTGAGTTTAGGAACAGAGTAATTGCGATTGTTGCAGATATCAACGAAGCGATAAAGAACCATACCGAAACGGCAAGTAGAGAGAACGTTATTGATATATTGAAAAATGATGATTGGATTGCAAAACTGAAAAAGTACGTTAATCCAAATGATCTCCGCTATGTGCAGGATATATCTGTATTTTCAAAAGCACCATCAGCCCAATGGTTAAAAAATATGCATAAAGCATCTCCTAAAGATATTGATGATTTCCGGGAGTTACTTGAATATATCTATCCAAGAGGTGTAAGAAGAAATAGCTACATCCAGGATGCAGATACAATCAAGGCTATTATTGAAGGATTAAGGAAAATAAAAGAGGATGATTTGATAAAAAAAGCGTGTATTCGGTGGTTAGGGGCACAATTTGAAGCGATTGTGAAATTACATGAACCTCAAATAGAACAGAAAACAGAATAGATACTGTTTTGAATTCAGAAGGAAGGTGGCATTTATTGCTGCCTTCCTTCTGAATTTATAGGTAATATTGTATTTACAATATTAAAAATAATTTTGGACGAATAAATGTAATGGAGAAGAAAAAGATGAAAAAATAAATATTCTAGTTGAAATGTAGTTTTGAATGATGTATATTATAGGCAAGAACAAACATACGTTCGATTTAACAAAAGGATCCTCCAAAAGAAGTACTACGCTACAATCCCACCCTCCCTTGAGGTGTAGCAAAAGCTGATTGAGGATACCGCAAAGTTGCGGTTTTCTTTCCCTTTACCGCATCCAGTTCATTTATTTATGTGTTGGAGGTGTGAAATGCAACAGGTAGAAAGTGGTATGGTGGTATGTTGTCCCAAGTGTGGAGCAACAGCCAGTGTCAGCAAAATTGGTATCGAAAACTTTGCCTGCAGGAAATGCTCGGCGAAGTTTGGAGCATGGGTTGTCAATGGATTTGCTGTGGTTTTTGAAAATAATGGATCTGATGGAGAAGATGATCTAAAGAGATTCCAGAAATGCCAGCAAAAAATACAGATGCTTCATGATTTAAGTAAAAACTGAATATTGAAAGATATTCCATGACGGATATAGCAGCAGATAAGACTGCAGAATCGGTGGAAATATTGAGAGTTTGTTAAGAGTAAAGCACTTAAGACGGCAAATATGCAGACCTTCACAGAAGGCTGCAAGCCGATTAAGGATAGTAGAGCCTGCAAAACGGAGTAGACCAGATAGGTCGAACTGTTTTGCAGGCTTTTTTTGCGTACTCCGTTTTGCGGCTCACCCGGAGGAGGGGTGAGGATAAGCGGAGTACTTATAGAGTCATAAGTTTTTCTTCGTTTTAGAAAAATTCGTCTTCCGGAAGTTTCGGATTAGCCCAGCACCTGGGCCACTAACCTTCAGGAGGACGGAAGAATGAAGAAAGAATTATTATTTAGTGAAACCAAGGAATCTAAGAAAGAGTATCTGTCTCGTATGGCAATTTTGCTTGATATCATCAGAAATTTCCCGGATTTGAAAGCATCACATCCGCTATTGATGACAATGGATGATACCGATGCGAAAGAATTTGAAAACTATCTTTGCATTGTAGTGTATAAGGATGTAGAACGGACAGCTAAGACGGTCGCAGTAAACAATTCTTTATTGGATTATAAGGATGTTATTTTCAGTTATCTGATTATGGATGTAATTTCTAATCTTCACAAATATAATAACCCGGCATATATGGGATATACAGAAGGGTATTCTTTCGACAGCTTTATCAGAGCATATACAAAAAACGCAGTAAGGCAGGCTATCTCTGAAAAGACGGGATTAAATAAGCACCAGCTGGCAAAGGCAAATCATGTGAAAAAGGCGATCCGTCTGGTAGCGCTTGCTAAGAATATCAGCATAGACTGTGTGACGGTCGATGATATTTTTGCATATCAGGGTAAAGTAGGTGACAGCCTGTGCCTAAAAAAGGAAGTTATCAGCGAAGTTCTTGGATATATGAATACACCGGTACATAATGACGGAATGGAAGAATTTGATGTTCCGTATATGGACTCAGACTACGAAGAAGCAGAAAAGAATGAGACCAAGGAATTGCTGAGAGTATTTTTTGATAATCTGCGTGGTGCACAGAAGTATATATTTTTACAAAGATGCCAGTCGAGAGAAGAAGGTGCTACAGTAAAGCAGATGGCAAAGGATGAAAGACTGATTGCTCTTTGCTTGTTAGATGAAGTTTGTAAAAGGAACATTACGGTTGGCAATTTGTCTATCATGAGACCCAAGGGGAAGATGGATGCACCGCAGATAGAAGAGTTGTACGAAAACGTGCAGTATGTAAAACTGGAATTCATTGACTATATGTACAGGGATGCAAAGAAGAGACTGATAGGATATATTAGAAATCATGGACTTAGACAGCAGGATTTGGAAGGGTGCCTTGGCGATCTTTTGGATGAAGAATGGTATAAAATAAATATGTAACAGGAAAGTGCTTCGATATAGAATCGAGGCACTTTTGACGTCTGATTGACGTTTGGGAATTTTTGAGAGTGACGCCAGAATGACATCAGGGAAAATAATCAAATACACTGACTACATCGTGTTTTGCGTAAGAGTGGCGGAACTATCATACTTTATGGAATAGAGCACAGATAATCGTGGTGCTGGTGGGGCTCGTGGTAATTTTTAAAGAGAAGATCACAGAC
>ERZ808240.187-NODE-187-length-85584-cov-8.603959_pt1 | contig 85584 bp, 71 predicted proteins | sample MGYA00521084_ERZ808240 | MGnify/ENA primary metagenome ERZ808240 (study PRJEB31516, sample SAMN03275571) | gut metagenome | biome: mammalia-associated habitat; material: feces | host: Papio cynocephalus | place: Kenya | collected 2012-08-06 ...
CTCTTCCCAGAAAAAAGAGGCCGTTGATTAACCTAACGGTTTTTCAACAGCCCCTAAAATACATTTTCCGATATCCTACTTGGAAGGCTTCATGGTTGGGAAAAGAAGGACTTCCCGAATGGTGCTTTGCTCCGTGAAAAGCATGCAAAGGCGATCGATACCAACGCCGATTCCGCCTGCCGGAGGCATGCCATAGTCTTGAGCATCGAGGAAGCTAAAGTCAATGTCGGCAGCTTCTTCATCCCCTCTCTTTCTAGCGGCAAGTTGGGCTTCAAAACGGCTCTTTTGATCGAAGGGGTTATTGAGCTCGCTATAGGCGTTAGCAAATTCGACTCCGCCCACAAAAAGCTCAAAACGCTCGACAAATCGCGGGTCTTTGCTCTTTTTGGTAAGAGGCGAAATCTCGATTGGATAAGTGTGGATGAAGGTCGGCTCGATAAGGGAGCTTTCAACGAATTCATCAAAGAAAGCCTGCATGATGTAGCCCGTGCTATTCCAACTTGGTTCAAGGGCAACATGATGTTCTTTGGCAAGTTCCACCGCTTTATCAAAAGGAATATCTTCGCGGAAATCAATTCCTGTCTTCTCGAGAATGGCTTCGGCCATCGAAATCCACTTGAAAGGTTTATGAAGGTTGATGACGTTTCCATTCCAGTTATATTCTTCTTTGCCGATAACGTGATCCGCAATTTCGTGGAATAAGCCTTCGGCCCAGTGGCGCATATCGCTTAAGTCGCCATAGGCTTGGTACAGCTCGATGGTTGTGAATTCGGGATTATGGCGGTTATCAATGCCTTCATTGCGGAAGATACGACCGATCTCATAAACACGATCGATGCCGCCAATCATACATTTCTTGAGACTTAACTCGGTCGCGATGCGGAGATAGAAATCACAATCAAGCGCGTTATGGTGCGTGACAAACGGACGGGCGCTAGCGCCGGAAGGAATTGGCGAGAGGATAGGCGTTTCCACTTCGACAAAGCCTTCTTTATCGCAATAATTTCGGATCGCTTTGACGATCGCCGGTCTCGTTAAAGCGGTCTTTCTCGCTTCGTCATTCACCAAAAGGTCGACATATCTCTTGCGGCAACGATCCTCAAGATCCGTCAATCCATGAAATTTCTCAGGAAGAGGTTTCAAACATTTGGTAATGTGCGTGTATTTGCTAACACGAATGGTGAGTTCGCCTGTTCTTGTGAACATAAGGGTTCCCTCTAAGCCGACGATGTCGCCTAAGTCGGCAAGCTTAAAGACTTCGTAATCGTGTTCTCCGATCACATTCATGCCAATCCAAGCTTGAATGGAGCCGTACTCGTCTTTGAGATTGACGAAAGCCGCTTTACCCATGCGGCGAATGGCCATTAGACGTCCAGCCACATTCACAAGAGGCTTTTTCGCTTCCAATTCTTGAGCCGATAAAGTTCCGAAGTTTTTTCGGATATCTTTAATCTGATCTTTCCATTCATAACGCGATCCAAAAGGATCAACGCCAAGTTCTTCGTATTTAGCAAGCTTTTGATGGCGCGCTTGCTCTTGGTCCGTTAATTTTTCTTCCATGGTTAAAACCTCTAAAATTCGTGATTAGTTTAATACAAAGAAGGGAATAAACGAAAACTTTCGTTTCAAAATGAAGCGAAAATCATTTTTCGTCATAGAACAAGGTAATCAAGAAATTGGCCAGGGTTTGTCAAAAGGCCCGCTTTTCCATATATGCCACCCCGATTCGACCTCCGAAAGAAAGAGAGAACAACGATGGCGCAAGCGCAAGGTAAGAAAAGCGGAAGCCAAAAAGGAGAATGAAGCGCGTCTTGCCAGAGAATTTGAGCAAGCGTTTCCTATCCATGGTTTTGTCCTGTGACAAAAAGGATTTTGCTTTCTTTGAGAGAGGTTTCCACTCCCTCAAAAAATTACAAAATCCTTGCAAATCAACATCTTTTCAAGAAGCCGTTAAGCTTTAGAGGAGACGCATTACTCCGCAATCGCGTTACCGGTATAGAGTTGGTAATATTTGCCTTTCTTCGCCAATAGTTCCTCGTGAGAACCTCTTTCGATGATGCGGCCATGATCGATAACCATGATGACATCGCTATTTTTGATGGTGCTTAAACGGTGCGCGATAACAAAGACCGTTCTTCCTTTCATAATGGCATCCATGCCCTTTTGAACAAGAGCTTCGGTGCGAGAGTCAATGGAGCTTGTCGCCTCATCAAGAATCATAACGGGAGGATTGGCAACCGCGGCTCTCGCGATAGCCAAAAGCTGTCTTTGCCCTTGCGAAAGAGAAGCACCACCATTCGTAAGAAGCGTGTCATAGCCATTCGGAAGATGACGAATGAAATCATCGGCATTCGCTAGTTTTGCTGCTTCGACGACTTGTTCGTCGGTGGCATCCAAATTCCCAAAACGGATGTTTTCTTTGACGGTGCCAGTGAAAAGCTTGGTATCTTGCAAAACAATGCCAAGAGACCTTCTAAGATCCGCCTTCTTGATTTTGTTGATGTTGATGTCATCATAACGGACTTTGCCATCCTCAAGATCATAGAAGCGATTGATGAGGTTCGTAATGGTCGTTTTGCCCGCACCAGTAGGTCCTACAAAAGCAACCTTTTGCCCTGGATAGGCATAGAGCGTAATGTCATGCAAAACGGTTTTGCCAGGAATGTAAGCAAAATCGACATCATCAAATGTAATCTTACCTTTTAACCAGGTGTAGGTTGTCGGCGTTTCATCGTGATGAGGATGCTTCCAAGCCCACATGCCAGTTCTTTCTTTAACCTCGATGGGATTCCCATCCGGTCCTTCCTTGGCGTTACAAAGTTCTACGTAGCCTTCATCGGTTTCGCTTGGTTCGTCGATCATTTCGAAGATCCTTGAAGCGCCAGCAATAGCCAAAGCCATGACGTTAAGTTGTTGGGAAACTTGACCAATCGGCTGAACGAAAGTCTTGGAATAAAGCAAGAATGACACGACGACGCCAACCGTAAAGGTCGCCATTCCAGTGATCGAAACGCTAGGCACGCCGCCTAAGATCATAAGGGAACCCGCTAAAGCCAAAATGGCATATTGAACGTTCCCGAGTTGATTGACCGTCGGCATAAGGACGTTTGCGAAGCGATTCGCTCGCATGGAGTTTTGGAAATAGTCCTCGTTACGTTTCCTGAAATCCTCGATATTTTGTTTTTCGTGATTAAAGACCTTGATAACCCTTTGGCCGCTTGTCATCTCTTCTATATAGCCGTTCATTTGCCCAAGAACAATCTGTTGTTTGATGAAGTATCGACTTGACATTTTGGTGTAGTACTTCGTGAGGAAGAACATCATGAGAGCGAAAGCAATAACAATAGCCGTCAAGACCAAATCGGTGCAAAGCATTATCACTAAGCATACCGCCATCGTAACAAGGGATTGAGCGACCATCGGAAGAGAACGGGAAAGCATTTCTCTAAGGGCATCGACGTCGTTTGTGTAAATGGACATGATGTCACCATGCGTTCTCCTATCGAAATAAGAAACGGGGAGATCTTGCATGTGATTATAAAGCTCGTCACGAATTCTCTTTTGAACGCCTTGGCCGATAATCGACATCAAAACGTTATAGAAATAACTCGAAGCAATAGCCAAAGCGTAGCATCCGACCAGCAAAAGAATTCCATAGCCAAAAGGGATGCCTTTGAAAAGACCGCTTGTCGGAGTGTTAATAAGGCCATTATTGAAGTTATTCACCCAGGCATTAGTCGAAGGATCGAAGTAATTGATGGAGCCTTTAATATAGCTATCGATAAGGACGTTACCGACAAAATAGGAGCCCACAACGCCTCCTAAGCTCGAAAGAAGGACGAAAAGGATAACAAGAGCGAATTGCCAAGGATAGTATTTGAAAACATAGCTGAGAAGACGCTTGATCGCCTTGACTTTAGCCTCGCCCGAAATCTTCTCGACGTTCCGAGCGCCGCGACGCATATTCTTAATTGTTGCCATCGAAATCGCCTCCCCCAAGTTGAGATTCGTAGAGTTCTTTATATACTTCCGAAGACTTCATAAGCTCTTCGCTCGTGCCACGATTCACGATTCTTCCTTCGTTCATAACCCATATTTCATCGCAATCTTTGATGCTTAAAACGCGTTGAGCGATGATGAACTTGGTTACGTCTTTTCTCTCTTTTTGAAGCGCTTCTCGAATAAGACTATCGGTATGGGTATCACAAGCAGAAGTGCTGTCATCAAGAATCAATATCTTAGGATTCTTTAAGAGGGCCCGAGCAATGCATAGACGTTGCTTTTGCCCACCCGAAACATTGGCGCCACCTTCTTCAATCCTGGTGTCTAGACCATCTGGCATCTCTTTCAGGAAAGGGGTCACTTGAGCAAGGTCGCATGCCCGCATGAGCTCTTCTTCGGTGGCGTTCGGATTGCCCCATAAAAGATTGCTTCGAATCGTTCCAGTAAAAAGGGTGTTCTTTTGTAAGACCACCGCCACAGCATCACGAAGCGATTCAAGATTGTATTCCTTCACATTATGGCCACCCACATCGACCTCTCCTTCACGAGGATCAAAAAGCCTTGCAATCAAAGAAACAAGGGTGGTCTTGCTGGAACCCGTAGAACCCAATATGCCAATCATCTTGCCACTAGGGACAGTGACATTGATGTCATGGAGGACGTCTTTTGATGCATCTCCCACATAAGAGAAATCCACGTGCTTGAATATAACTTCTCCATTAGGAACCTCTTTTAAGGCATTTGCTGGCGAGACAATATCCGGTTTTTCCATCAAAACCTCGCTGATACGCTCCGCGCTGTTGCGGGCGATGATGATCATCGTGAAAACCATGGAGATGAGCATCAACGACATCATGATCATCATGACATAAGTGACAAGGGTCGATAGGGCGCCAACGCTGAGCTCCGTGTTGTTGCTGGCTACGATTTGTTGCGCACCAAAGTAGGAAATAAGCGTAATAGCGCCATAGACGGCCAGGGTAAGAATGGGGTTATTCGCCGCCATGATCTTTTCGGCATGGACGAAGTTTCGATAGATAAAATCACTTACCTTCCCAAACTTCTCTTTCATATAGGATTCACGGTCGTAAGATTTCACCACGCGAATACCATCCACATCCTCTTGCACTTCCTCATTGAGTTTGTCGTAGGTATCAAAAACGGTTACGAAAGTGGGATGGACAAACTTAGCTAAAAAGAGGAGCGCGAAAAGAACGATAGGAATGATAATCAAAAATATCCAAGCGATTTTCCAATCGGTGACAAAACACATGATCAAAGCAAAAACCATCAAGAACGGAGCGCGTATAACCGCGCGGATGACTTGCAAGAAAGCGAACTGAACATTCGTGACGTCGGTTGTCGTTCTTGTGATGATGGAGGAAGTGCTAAATTTATCGATATTCTTGAATGAGAACTCCTGAACGTGAGAAAAAACAGAATCGCGAAGATTCTTGCCAAACCCAGCGCTCGCTCTCGCGGCAAAAGCGCCCGCTAAGATGCCAGTTATAGCAGCCACCACGGCAAAAGAGGCGATAATGCCGGCGTACATATAAATCGGACCGGCGTCCATTTCTCCAGAAGCGCCGATCTCGTTCACGCTGTCGATAAGATCTTGCATAAAGAAGGCAACGAACACCTCGCACGCCGTCTCAATAAGAACCATAAACCACGTTAGAATTGTGACCTTCCAGTATCCATGGATATTCTTCAAAAGGAATTTTAGCGTTGTTTTGCTGTGTTTTTTCGATTTTTTAATCGTTTTTTCCATCGTCTTTTCCATCTTCGTTCACCTCCATATAACCGACGTTGCTTTGAATCTTTTCTAAAAGCCTATAAAGCTCCGTTTTTTCCTCTTCAGTGAAATTTTCCACAATGGAGGCATTAATCTTCTTAAAGAGCTTGTCGAAACGGACTTTCAATTCAACGCCTTTCTTTGTTAGAGAAATGATTTTAATACGCCCATCAATCTTGCTTACCTTTTGGCGAACAAAACCTTTTTTGGAGAGTCCGGACAAAGTTTGGGATATCGTGGCTTTGGACACTCCGAAACGACGCATTAGGTCCATAGCCACAATCGGTTGGCCTTCATGACGGAAAAGATAAGCCAAAGTCATGCTCTCAACGCCCGTGATCTCAACCGCAAAATGCTCGCTCACATAGCGATCGATGTAGTTTTTAACAGCATTCGAAGTGAGGCGAATCTCAGCGCCCAAAGGTCTTTTTTCTTCCATAAATAGTTAGTAACCGAACATTTGTTTCGGACGCGATTATTTTAAGAGGAAAGCCAAATTCGTCAAGAGTTAAAAAAGAACTTTTTTAAGGGTTTCGAGCCCATCAAAAAAGTTCAGCCTCTTTTTAGGAGAGAAGTCAAAGTCCAATACTCCAAAAAGGAAGTTCGAAGACCCCCTCTTCCTCTTTGGGGGCGATGCTAAAAGAAAGCTGAATGGGCTTTCTCACTATATAGGGATATTTCCGCAAGGCTTTCATGTCTTTCGCAATATCGCGCGATAAAAAATAGGAGTCGATATAAATTGGGTAGATTTTTTCATCTAGAAAAACCAAAAAAGTGACTGCCCTTTTATCGATGTCGCTATAGAAGAAAACAACGTTTCTTGGATCGAGGTCTTCGTTTGAAAAATGTTTATGCATTTCTATAAAGGCATAGCTTTCAAGCATTCGAGAGGCATCTGGCCCAAAAGCAAGGGATTCGGCGTCTTTATAACGGGCCAAATACGAGCAAAGGCCGGTGTCTAGGAAATAAAACTTTGGTGTTTTGATGACGCGCTTAGAGAGTTCGGGCAGCAAAGGGTCCACGAAAGCAACAATGCGATATCCAACCAAAGTGTCGATCCACCTTTTTACCGTTCGAACATCCAAATCGAGTATTTCCCCCAATTCGTCATACTGAAGATAAGTTCCGTTTCTCAAAGAGAGAGTGAATAAGAGATTCCTGAATTTGGCTTCTTTGGCTATCGCTTTAAGTTCAGAAACGCACTTCAATATAAGCGTATCTACAAAATCCTTAAAAAATTCATCGCGGCTTTGAGAAGCGTCATAGAAAAAAGAACCATTAAAAATTCTTTCAAAGCCTTTTTTACGGTCGAAAAAGAGATTTTCATTGACGGAAGTTTTTAAAAGGGTGGAAGAAGGATCGCTCCACCCTTCAGAAGCCAAGACTCCTTTTTCCTCCAAATATGTTGGAGAAGATAAATAGAAAACTTTAACCTTATCCCCTAAGGCAATCCGAAACCTCTTTAAAAGAGGGGCATCATAAAGAGTGAGAAAATATTTCGTTTTAATGTTATCGTTCGGTTTTTTCTTCTTCTCTTTTTGAATTTTATCGAGTAGGGTTTCCGCCAATAAGGGGGCCCTTTCCAAATCATCTATAACAATGGGTAAAGGATAAAACTCTAGGAATTGTTTGGGGTTTGTATTAGCAAGAAAACAATCGTCTTCATCCTTCAATGTAACCCTCGAATAGCCTTTCGGAAACAAACGATCAAGAAGCACGCTTTTACCAGACTTCGGAAGCCCAAATAAAAGAATCACTTCATACTCATGAAGGGCTTCTAACAACTTCTTTTCAATATCTCGTTGGAACATAATTAAATACTATATGATTACTTCAGCCTTTAGAAGCTATTTTATTCGGATAGTGATATTAAGAAAGTCATTATCGCATTTTTATATATTGTATTTCTTAACAATCTAAATTGTTTCTCTGCTAATCACACCATCTATGACTCTCATTTCATCATCAAAAGTCTTAGTGTGAAGAGCGATTTCCGTTCGTATTTTTTTAAAGCCTTTGAAGCCTTTGAAAAAGCTTGGAAGAATGCCTTTCAAATCCAAGGATGCGATGTAATCGCCCTTTTCTTCCTTTAGTTTTAAAGCATACTCTTTTGCGTATTTTGCTTGTGTTTTTGGAGATGGTTGTTCAAGGGGTTCTTCTCCGTTTAAAGCGCGATTGATATTGATGATAAGCTCAGGATTTCCAACTCCTCCCCTTGCCACCATAACGTAACTCGCCTTGGCAATATTAAGGGCTTTCATCGCGGCTTCTGGCGTGAATATATCGCCCGAAACGCATAGGGGTATGGATAAGGAATCGCCAAGATTAGAAATAGCTTCCCAGTTAGGGGAACCGCTATAGCCTTGTACGGCCGTTCTCGCGTGCACGGTAAGTAAGGAAACCCCGGCTTTTTCTAAAACGGAACTGATTTCTCGAACATTGATTGACGAAGAATCCCAGCCTATACGGATTTTGGCGGAAACGGGGTGATGGGACGTTCTAACAATCTCCCTCATATAGTCATAGAGCTTCTCCGGTTCCTTTAACCAAGCGCTTCCGGCGCCTGTTTTAGTGACCTTATGAACAGGGCATCCTAGATTGATATCAAGCATATCAAAATCGGAATTTGCTTCTAAGATGGCAATGGCGTTCTTTGTGTTCTCTTTACTAAAACCGAAAAGTTGGAGGGCTACCGGTCTATCTTTTTGCGAGGTAGCCAAATAACTCATGGTCCTAGGATTCTTATAATTAATGCCGCAATCGGAAATCATCTCGCTCACGCTTAAAGCGACTCCAAAGGGCTTCATAAACTCTCTATAGGCGAGGGTGGTTATCCCAGCCATCGGCCCCAATATGACTCTTCCATCCGTTTTAATGCCTTTAATGTCCATAATTCAATACACAAGAAAAGAAGGCCTTTCGGCCTCCTTTTTTATCTTTTTATTTCGTCTCGTCCTTAGAAGGTGGTTCAGCGTTTTTCTTAGTTTCATTCCCAGAGTCCGGCAAGATCTCTTTCCCCTCAAAAACCGCTTTTTCTTCTTTCGTCAAAAGAGCCGATTCGTTCACGGATGCAGCTTCTTTCTTCGGAAGTGCGCCCGTTTTGATAAGAGAGTCAATTTCTTCAGCGGTTATCGTCTCTTTGGCTAAGAGAGTCTCCGCGATTAAAGTGACGTCTTTGGAGTGCTCTGTTAGAATGCGTTTCGCCTCTTCGTGAGCGGCTTCAACGATCTCTCGGACCGCTTTATCAATCTCGAAAGCGACTTGAGTCGAAAAATTCTTCGTCGTATCCATGTAGTCACGTCCAAGGAAAACAGAACCGTTGTTACGTTCGTATTGGATAGGGCCAAGATCGCTCATGCCGTATTCCGTAACCATGGCACGAGCAATTTTTGTGGCTTCTTGGATATCATTTGAAGCGCCAGTAGAAACATCATCAAAGAAGATCTCTTCGCTTGTTCTTCCGCCAAGAAGGCCGGTGATTTGAGCAAGAAGTTCTTTCTTTGTGAGCAAGAATCGGTCGTCTTCCGGCGTCATCAACACATGACCGCCTGTATTGCCACGAGGAATAATGGTGATTTTTTGCACTTTTTCAGCATGAGGCAAAACAAGACCAATAACGGCATGTCCCGCTTCATGGAAAGCAACTTGTTTCCTCTCCTTTGGAGATAGCCCTTTGCTATTCTTAGCTGGGCCTGCTATGCGACGATCAATAGCTTCGTCGATTTCACCCATTCCGATGGATGGCTTCCCAAAACGAACAGCAAGAATCGCGGCTTCATTCAAAATGTTTTCAAGATCGGCGCCACTAAAGCCAACCGTTCTTTCGGCAAGGGCCTTGAAATTAACGCTAGGATCAAGAACTTTGTTACGAGCGTGGACTTTGAGAATCGCTTCACGCCCTTCTTTATTGGGAAGGCCAACCGTGATAATGCGGTCGAAACGTCCCGGACGCATAAGGGCGGGATCCAAAACGTCGCTTCTATTAGTGGCGGCCATCACGAGAATGCCGCTGTTATAATCAAAGCCATCCATCTCCACGAGAAGTTGGTTAAGGGTTTGCTCGCGTTCGTCATTCCCTCCCCCAAGACCGGCGCCACGTTGACGTCCGACGGCGTCGATTTCATCGATGAAGACGATGCAAGGGGCTGTTTGCTTTGCTTTCTTGAAAAGATCGCGAACACGTCCGGCGCCAACGCCGACAAACATCTCCACGAAATCGGAACCGGAAATGCTATAGAAAGGCACGCCAGCTTCGCCGGCGACCGCTTTAGCCAAAAGGGTTTTACCCGTTCCAGGCGGACCAATAAGAAGAACGCCTTTTGGAAGTCTCGCGCCGAATTTGCTATATTTCTTCGGCTCTTTGAGATATTCAACCATCTCAACCATTTCCGCTTTTTCTTCATCGCACCCAGCAACGTCTGCAAAGCGGATTTTGGAAGCGTCTTCGCGACGGGCGGGGGATTTGTTGAAATCCATCGCTTGTCGATTGGCGCCACCCATCGAACGGCTAAACAAAGAGAAGAGAAGAACACCTGCTAAAACAAGGAAGACGAGTTGGATAATCGTAGGTCCCCAAGTATCCCAAAAGGAAACTTGGTAGGCATCGTTGGTTATATTGACGCCAACGCCATATTTCTCAGAGAGGAGAGTGCCATCTGAAAGGGTGGCGGTATTCCATTCTTGAACCTTGGCTAAGAAGATGCTGCTATAGGAATCGTGCTCTTTAGCAGCAACGCCAGCTTCGCTACTCGATATAGCGAAGGTGTTCTCCCAATGGGCTCGCTCGACCACAACGGTAAAAGAGCCGCGCACACGAGCGGGATTGTCCTTTCCATAGAAAGAACCGCTCACCGTAACGTTATCGTTTGCTTTTTGAGTAACCGTGTAGCTTTTCACGTAATAAACGGCCTCTTTTCCATTCACGGAATTGGAGACGCTGGTGCTATGGGAATCGATGTTATAGCCGACATAAGCATCGATATCGCCTTCATTCCAAGTCACACTATTGCCGCCAAAGGCGCTAATGGCCCAAAAAACAATACCGAAAACCATCAGGCCGATGAAAATATAGGGAAGGGCAATAGACCACCAACTACGACGGGGCTTTTCTTCTTTCATGTATGGAACCTCCTCACTTTATCAATACAATTGATACGCGTTGCTAAAACAGAAGATTTAGTACGCGTACGAACAATAACATTATGCAACTTGTCACTCAAGGAAAATGAACAATATTCACTACTTTTTTTCAGGGTGAATGACCAATTTCGAAGTGTGGTATTCCCGAAAGCATTTATCAAAGCGTGGCACATAGATGATTTTCCCGTTCTTATCGAGGAAAACAGGCCAAATATCAAGAAGGTCTTCGCTTATGCCGGCGGCAATAAGCATCTTTTTGACGGGTGCTAAATAACCGCCGTAAACATAAGAGTCTTGAGGCAAAACGCTTCGAACGGTAATGGGATAGTCTTCTTCTTTGATATGACGATCGAGCGCTCCTTTCGAGAAATCCAAATCAAAAGTGGGGCAAGAAAACACACAAGGCTTCTCAATCACATAACTGTAAGGCATATTCAAGCCGTCATTATCAAGGGCTATGCGATCATACTCTTTCACAAAGTAAATGTCGTCTTTGATTCGAAGATAATCGTTGGTTTTCGTACTAAGACACATTTCCCGCAGGTCGTTAAGAAGTTTTTCGCTTATGGAAACGTGCTTTTTGGCATTTCTATTCACAAAGGCCATAACGGCATTTGCATATTCGTCCCATGGAAGAGCGATAAGGGAGCGAATATTTAAGTCCTCGTGATTTCGAATAGCAGCATCGATAGCCTTTTCAAAGGAAATGCGGTTGCTGTTTTTCTTCTTCATTTCATCGAGAATTTGCCCACGCTCAACCTCATTAAGCTTGTCGATAACATTACGACGAATGTCGCTCCTAAGGTGATTTTCCTCTAAGCTAGATGCTTCAAGGGAATAAGGAACGTTATGGGAATTGCAATACTCGATGAGATCCTCGTGGGTGAAATTCAATAAAGGTCGAACGATGACCATGGAACGATAAGTCGTCACTTTGCCAACGCCATATTTGGCCTTCGAGGCGCCTTCGAGGTAGCTTTCAATCACATCGTCTTGCTGATGAGCTAAGAACAAGGCGGTTGCTTCATACTTCTTATAGACGCTTAAAAAGAAATCATAACGTGCCTTGCGAGACCATTTTTTGAAGTCCGTATCACGGCCTTCTTGATTTATCGTTCGTGCGTCGCACGTCTCAAATCGAAGGCCTTTTTCGCGGCAATAAGAAGCAAGTTTCTCCTCACAAGAATCGTCAAAATCATCCAAATGATAATTCAAGTGACAAACGATAGGGGAAACGCCGCTATCGAGCATCATATCCAAAAGGGCCATGGAATCCGGACCGTAAGTCGCAGCAAGAAGATAATTCCCATCTCCGAATTCATAATCAAGCATCTCTTTTTTCCTCCTCCAAGAGCGAATCTTCTACAATTTGATACATTTTTTCAGCATCTTCTTTTTTGGCAAATTCTCTAATTTGAAGGACTTTTGCAGTGATTTCGTGTTTTCCTAAAATCAAAACCAAGGTATCGCCAGTTTTGATTTCGCTCATTGGCTTGGCTTTTTTGCCATTAAGCAAGATATCTCCATCCAAGCATAAATCCTTCGCCGTCCCTCTCCGCTTGATGATGCGGGAGACCTTAAGCCATTTATCAACTCTCATACCTTATTTTACCATACCTAGCCATTTTTATGCTTCTCATATAACGAAACCATAGTGGAAAGAATGGAATAAAGAATAGAAAGCCAATCTCCTTCTTCCGCTAAGCGAAGATGGAGTTTTTTATTGAGAAAATCCACTTTTAACGAAGACAAGTAAGGCGTCAAAGCATCAAAAAGCTCTAAACCGATTCCATTAATCTTCGTAAAGGCGTTCGATGCCGTAATATCGACAAAGCCCTTCCCTTCTTCCATGTCTTCGAAAGCGTCGTTATTGAGAAGAATGTCGATCTTTCTCTTCTTGATAAGAAGCATGAAAGCGTCTGGCAATTTCCCATAAATGTCCCGAACCTTCTTCTCGAAATCATCGACGGCCTTGTTGTCGTTTGCGTTCTCGAGTTCTTGATAAAGCTCGATTTTATCGCTTTCGATGGCGTAATTCTTAGGGATATAAGCGTCAATAGAAAGAGGATGTTTGGAGGCGATAGGAGTGGGCTCCTTATTATTTTTCTTCTCTTGTATCGCTTCATTAAGCATCTTGAGGTATAAATCGAGACCGACAGAATCGATAAAGCCAGCCTGTTCGGGACCGAGAATGTCGCCCGCGCCCCGAATCATCAAATCGCGCTGGGCTATCTTATAGCCGCTTCCAAGCTCAGTAAACTCGGCAATCGCGGCTAGTCTTTTTTGCGCATCCTCGTTCATGTTCTTGTTGGGGCGATACATAAGATAGGCATAGGCAATACGATTCCCCCGTCCGACGCGACCTTTTATTTGATAGAGTTGCGAGAGCCCAAAGTGATCCGCATCCTCAACAATGATCATATTGGCATTAGGAACATCGATGCCATTCTCTACGATGGAAGTGCAGATAAGAACGTTTATTTCGCCTAAGTAGAAGCGTTGCATCACCTCTTCTATCTCTTCCTTTTCCATTTGGCCATGAACGATCCCGATTTTGGCGTTAGGAACGGCTTTTGCAATCTCATTCCCTTTCGCGTAAATGCTCATGACTTTGTTATACACATAGAAGACTTGGCCGCCTCGCGAAAGCTCTTTCTCTATAAGTTCGCTTACCACAGAAGCTTTATAAGGCGTCACATAGGTTTGGATGGGCATTCTCTTTTCGGGAGCCGTATTGATTTCGCTAAGAGGGCGAATGCCGACCAAAGACATTTGAAGAGTTCTTGGAATGGGAGTGGCGCTCAGAGTCAAAACATCCACGTTTTGCTTGATTTCTTTGATTTTTTCTTTTTGCTCAACGCCAAATCTCTGCTCTTCATCCACTATCAATAAGCCTAAATCTTTGTATCGGATGTCTTTGGATAAAAGACGATGCGTCCCTATCACCAAATCGATTTCACCCTTCGAAAGGGCCTCAATAGAAGCCTTTTGCATCGGCTCTGGCACAAGACGAGAAAGAAGAGCAATACGAACCCCAAAAGAAGAAAAACGCTCGAGGGCAACAGCATAGTGTTGCCTTGCCAACAAAGTCGTCGGGCAAAGAAGAGCAACTTGTTTCCCTGCGTCGATGGCCTTAAAAGCAGCCCTAAAAGCGATTTCCGTCTTTCCAAAGCCGACATCGCCGCACAAAAGACGATCCATGATTTCAGGTTTCTCCATGTCCGTTTTAATTTCCTCGAGCGAACGTTTTTGGTCTTTCGTCAAAGGATAGGGAAATTCATTTTCGAATCGCGCCTGTAGTTCATCGTCGGGCGGAAAGGCAAAACCCGTTGTCTTCGCGCGGTTCCCATAAAGAGCAAGAAGGCGGTCGGCGAGTTCATTGACCCTTTCTTTGATTTTGGCCTTTCGTTTTTCCCATTCACCGCTAAAAAGATGGGAGAGCTTTGGCGAAGCGCCTTCCCGAGCGCTGTATTTGCGAACCAAACGGAATTGTTCCAAAGGAACATAAAGAATCTCGTTATTGGCATAAGCAATTTTAAGATAATCTCTATGGATTCCTCGATCTTCGAGAGTGGTCACCTCCACGAATTGGCCAATGCCATTGAATTCATGAACCACATAATCGCCAGGACGCAGATCCTCATAACTCTTTAATATCGTGGCATTCTTAAAGCGAGAAGAAAAACGACTGCTTGAAGCGCTCGGTCCGAATAAATCATTTGACCCTAAATAGGCAAGGTGAAGTTCTGGTATTTCAAAGCCACTATCAAGACGAACACCGCTAACGCCCAAAGAAGTGTTAGGCAAATCAAATCCGCTAAGCTCTTCGTAAGACAGCTTCGATTCCTTTAGGAAGCCCTTAACGATGTTCCTTTTGTGTTCTTCCCCTAAGGCCATAACGACTTTGTTGCCGCCCTTAAGATAACTTTCGACCGTCGGAATAATAGCAGCAATGCCGTTCCCAGCCCGAGTAATAGGACGAACATGGAAAAAGATATCGTTAGGGTTATGGGAGAACTTCGAAGCATAAAAGACCTTGGTTTTGTCGTGGAAGGCTCGGTCGACAGGAATATACTCCATTAGCCCCGAAGGAATAAGATGCGAAGAATGGAGTTCCCGAAAATAGGAATCCGCCTCATCCAAAAGAAGTTCGCTATTTGCTTGGAAGCCCTCTTGATCGGCAACCAAAGTAAAAGAAGGACTAAAATAATCAAGGATAGAAATCGGATTTTCCCTAGCAAAACCCATGTATCTATAGAGAGTGCTGCGATAATTATGATTAAGAATATCATCCAAATCCCCTTGAACATTCGCTCGTAAAAGCTCTTGATCCTCCAAAGAAAGAGAAGCGCAATCTTTTTTTAAAACCTCATTCAGTTTGGTTTTTAGATGGTTGCTCTCTTCATTCGAAAGGAGGAGGTCGGTAGCGGGCAAAATATCCACTTCTTGAAGAGATTTATTAGATGATTGGGTGGCAATGTCAAAAGTCTTGATGGTTTCGATTTCGTCACCAAAAAACTCCACTCGAATAGGCGCAGCAAGATTCACAGAAAAAACATCTAGGATATCGCCACGGACAGCAAATTGAAGAGATTGATCGACTTTATTAACACGTCGATAGCCCATCTCCAACAAGCTCCTCTTGGTCTTCTCTAAATCCTCCTTGGCCCCTGTTTTAAAGTGGAGGCGGTGGGCGTCAAAATAGGAAGGGGTTGGCAAATAGCGAAGGAGAGCGGCAGGATGCGTAATCAAAATGTGAGGACCGTTTTTGCGAAGTTGCCCCATTGCATAAAGCCTTTGGCTCATAAGTTCCCTGGAAGAAGAAAGGACTTCCGCACGCAAAAGCTCATCGGCTGGGAAGAAGGCCAATTGCTCCTCGTCAAAGAAATTCAATAGGGTTTCGTATATCGTCTGGGCGGAATAAAGATTATTCGCCACGATGGCAAAAGAGTCTTGCTCTTTCTTGAAAAGTGAAGCGGCAAAAAGAGCGATGCCCATCGTTTCGGTTGTCACAAAACGTCTTTTCCGATCGGTTAAGAAGGCATCGAGATCAAGACTATTTAAAGCGGCAAAAAGAGTGTTAATGGTTGTTTCCCTTTCCATTATACAAATTCATCGCGTAATCAAAATCTTTGATAAGAGAATCGCGAATGGCGCGCGCCCCATTAAGCAAAGCTTCCTCGATAAGAGAGGCGCTTTCTTTGGAAGGCTTCCCCAAAACGAAATTAACCGCGTCTTTGTGAGGGGGCTCTCCAATGCCAACCCGAATCCTCTTGATGGCGTCTGTGCCCATGGAGGTTATTACGCTTTGAATACCTTTATGGCCACCGCTTGAGCCTTTCTTTCGAAGGCGTATTTGTCCTTCCGCTAAAGCCATTTCGTCATAAACGACAATGATATCTTCGGGATCGATTTTGTAGAAATCCGAAAGAGAACGGACGCTTTCACCAGATAGGTTCATAAAAGTTTCGGGCTTCAAAACGATAACCGGTTCAGGGAAAGAAGGATTACGAATAATGCCATACACCCCCTTAAAATCATGTTTGTCAAAAACACCCCCAGCCATATCCATGAACTTATCAACGCACATAAAGCCCATGTTATGCCGCGTGCCTTCGTATTCTTTTCCGGGATTTCCTAAGCCAACGACAAGCTTCATTTCTTTTCCTCGAAAGGAACCTCAATCGCCAAAGACCGAATAACGGAAATCATGCGGTCCATTTTCTCGTGATCATAATATTCCAAAGGACAATCCTTAAAAGATTCGAGTGCTTTGGCAGTCTCCGCTTGCTTGGGGTCCTTTTGCATTTGAATCAAAGTGTTATTAAGAAGGAAACTATACGGGAATTTTAGCTTTTTAAAGTCAAAAGACCCGCGGAGTTGGTAGAAGCGGATGTGATAGATGTCTAAGACGTTTTGCTCAATAAGAGCGGTCCGAGTAGCGCTATCTGGCACTCCCATGCCATCGGCAAAGACAATGACATTTTTATCTGAGATAAGGTCCCAGCTTTGAAGGAATTTATCAAGTCCTTGAATGGTTCCTCCCATAATCCAGCCACCAAAAACGATGGTGTCATACTCTAACCATTTTTTTGGTTTGAGCTTCTTAAGGGGATAGACATCGGCGTCAACGGCTTTTGCCAAATCAAGGGCGTACGTTTTTGTGTTTCCGGTTTTGGAACAATATAGGATTAAAGTTTTCATGCAAGGGAAGTCTACCACTTCGGAGTGGGAATAGGCTATTATGGTTTCCATGAAAATCAAAAAATGGCTTCTCGACGTCCTTAAAGGAGCGTCTTTAGGACTAGGGATGATCCCCGGCGTAAGCGCGGGAACAATGGCCCTTATAACAGGCATTTACAAAAGGCTTATCGGAGGAATTTCGGAACTTTTTAGAAACTTTAAGAAGAGTTTCTTTTCTTTGCTCCCTTTAGGAATTGGCGCTGTTATAAGCGTCTTAGCCATCATGATAGGAATTCACTATGGGTTCCACTATGCCCCCGTGGCCATCGTATCTCTTTTCGCAGGTATCGTGCTGGGCTTTTCTCCTCTCATTATGAAAGAGGTAAAAAACCAAAAAAAGACAGCAAAACCCATTTTGATTATGATTATCTCAGCAATTTTTGCCGCTTTAATTGGAATACTTAGCGTTCTTTCGAAATTCTATTGGAACCTGGATTTAGAAGACGCTTTTAGAAAGGGCGAATGGTGGGTTTATATCGCCGTTTTTGCTTCGGGTTTTATTGCTGCCGCAGCATGCATCGTCCCCGGTATATCCGGCTCTATGATTCTCTTCATATTTGGCTTATACACGCCTATTCTAAACGTCTTCCTGGGAGAAGGCTCAATGTTTCATAACCATGAAAGAATAGGGAGTGGAATTGGTATTCTTTGTTCTTTGCTAATAGGAATCGCCTTGGGATTCCTTTTAACAAGCAAAGCGATGAAAAGGCTTTTAGAGAAGCATCACGACAGGACATTCGACGTTGTCATCGGCTTTGTTTTTGGTTCCGTCATATCCATGTTCTTCAATCAAGAAATGGTTGTTTTATTGGATAACGTTCCTCATCTTGTTTATGAAACAACAAAGGCTTGGGAGTGGATTGTTGCTATTATTTTACTTATCGTATCTTTTATCGCTTGTTTCGTAATTTCTAAGAAGATAATAAAGACTGAAACCGTTTCAACTACGCTCGAATAACAGTCAAAAAAACATTCTTTTATTGACAATTTCTCAAGTTTTACGGAATCAAATGAAAAAAGGATAGAAAGTGCAGTAACCATCGTCCTTTTTTCGAATATTATTTTCGCGCTTTTTTGTAGTCAGTCCAGCAAGCCATCAAAATATTTTTCCTTAAGAACTTCCGGCCATGTCCGCACGCCCCCCTCTCTCTATCGCAACGGCTCACAACACATTTATAGGAATATTTGACATTCCGAAAAATCAAAAACCCGATGTCTGCCGGTTATTTCTAATCCGTGAAATTATTGATGGCAATTTATTTTGCAAAAGTTCCGTGAAGAGCAAAACCGTTTCTACTACGCTCGAATAACAGTCAAAAAAACATTCTTTGATTGACAATTTTTAACCACGAACAATAATTAATAAAACAAGGGGTAAGATTATGCCAAGATCCGCTGAGCAAAGCGCCTTATTGCGCGAAAAAAGGAGAACGAAAATCCTTCAAAAAGCATTGATGCTATTTGCAAACCTTTCTTTTGATGATTTAACAATTGACGATATCGCAAAAGCCTGCAATTGCTCGCATGGCCTTTTCTATCATTATTTCAAATCCAAAGAAGCCGTCTACAACGCACTCATGGAAGAGCGACACAATAAACACCCGGAATGGGAATGCCCAACCGAAAAAATACTCGCGGTCGGCGGTTACAAAGGTTTGGAATTGACTTTCCAATATATCAACGAAAGACTTCACGACTCCGAAGCGGCGGCTCTCTATTTAGATCTTGATTTGCACCGTCCTTTTACCACCCTAAGAAAATCAGAGCCTCTTCTCGGCGAAGATTTCTATACGCTCATTTACAAGCTCGTCAAAAAAGGACGCGATGATGGCGACATCATCTTCGGTGACCCCGAGGACATAGCCACTCTCGTTGTCGACGCCGCAATCGGCGCTACGACAAGACGCATTTGCACGAGAGACCCCTCTTTCAAAACGGCCGACATTCAACTAATGCTTTCTTTAGCGCATCGGTAACCATCACTTTTCGAAAAGCTTCTTGCGTCTTTCCTCGCGAAGCTTTTTTCTTTCTTCTTTGCGACCGAATTCCTTGATGTTCGAATAGATGCCTTTAAGTCTTGGATACATCAATCGATAAGCGTTTTGATAGAGATAATTGTATTTTTCGTGTGCCTCTTCGTTTGGCACGAAGGTATCTTTGACGCGGACCATCCCCTCAGTGGCGTCTTTGATGTTCTTATATTCTCCAATCGCCAAAAATCCAGAGATTGCGGCTCCCAAACTCGACGTCTCACTCGTCTGTACCCTTGAAACCGGTCTTCCAAATACATCGGCCGTGATTTGACAAATTTGATTGCTTTGGGAACCACCCCCAGAAACGCGAAGCGCGTCAATGCCATGATGGATTTTGTGTTCGAAATGCTCAAGGCCCTCTCGGAGAGCATAGGCAATGCCTTCGATGATGGCACGATAGAAATGCTCCTGGGTTATAGAATCGCTAAAACCGATAATAGCGCCCTTGGCAAGAGGTCTAGAGAGTCCCGGCCCCCAATAAGGCTGAAGAACGAGGCCATCGCATCCCGGCGGAACGGAATTGAGCTTCTCGTTGAAATCCTCCGCCGAAGCATCGGCGGTAATCAAATCCGTAATATTTTGGCCACCAAACTCTTTCAAGAACCAATTGATCATCCAATAGCCTCGATAAATTTGAATATCCATGTTGTAATAGCCAGGAACGCAAGACGGGTATCCAGGCAAAAACGGTTCCGACTCGACGTAGCGGGTACGAGTCGTCTCGACGCTAGATGCCGTCCCATAGCTAATCGCGGCAACTTTGTCATCGATAACGCCAAGGCCAAGCGTTTCGCAAGATTTATCGCTACCAGAAGCATAGAGTTTTAGCCCGAGAGGAAGACCGGTAAGCCGATTCGCTTCTTCCGTTATCTCGCCTAAAACGGCGCCTTCAGGAACAATTTCCGGAAGCATTCCTTTTTTGATGCCGAAAATTTGTCCTTTGAGGTGTTTTTCGGGATTCTTGTACCATTGTTTCTTTTTGAAGTCGATGGGGTAATGGCCAGCGCAGTTTGAAGCGCTGTCGACGAGCTTTCCCGTCAACCGCCAAATGAAGAAAGTGGAGATTGGAATATATTTCTTCACTTTCGCCCAATTCTTCGGCTCATTTTCCTGAATCCAATTCGCCGCGCTTCGTTTTCTATTGAAGTTTATGGTGTTGGTCATCCCCACCAAAGCGAAAAGCAAGCGGGAAAGAAGCGGCAATGGCTTTTTGCATTCCGCCATTCTTTGATCAAGCCAAAGGATCATCGGACGAACGATTTTGTAGTCTTTGTCCAACAAAACAGCACTATCGCGGAAACAAGTAAGGCTTATCCCTTGGACATCCTTAAGAAGCTCCTCGTTCTTTTCGACGATTCTTTTGGTGCAACGACAGAGACATTCAAAATAAAGGTTGGGATCTTGCTCCGCATAATTTGGCAAAACGGAAAAATAAGGGGGATCGTATTTTTCTTTCTCCATGGCAAGAACGTTCCCCGTTCTATCCCAGATAGAAACGCGAACGCTCTGCGTTCCAAAATCGATAGTCATGATAAGTTTTTGGGACATACTAAAAGCCTCTTTCACTGATTGATTTTATCATGCTACCCCCAATATCCTAGAATTTAAGAAACAAGAGACGCTTCAAAAATTTAAAAATTCAAAAAATAGACGGCAAATCCCATTCATTTATTTGCAATTTGGCTTAAAGTGTTGAAACGTAAAAGCGTCCGCGTAAGGCTTGGCCGCCTCGTATTCCTGTTCATTTTCAAGAGTCCACACATTCACAATATGCTTCTTTCTATAGCGACAGACTTTGGGGCAGGAAACAATTCTCTTATCAATATCTATGGAGTCGAATAGATGTCTAAAATGCCAAACCCAAATATGTTCTTTCACCAAGAGCAAAGCGGTCGCCATACCCGTTTTTCTCACTCGAATTAAAGCGCGTGGATCAAAGGAAATGAGAGCCATGCTTTTTTTGTCTTTGATTTTGGAAAGAACAGGAAGAGCCGCTTTGGCGAGTTTCTTATAATTCTTCCGATAGACTTTTAGCTCAGTGACAATAAGTGACCTTCCGGCGTTAAGTTCCAAAACCTCTTCAAAAGAGGGCACAACGCCTCCATCGAGAAGGCGGTAGTTTTGGCGAATTTCATCGAACGTCAAATCCTCGATAATTCCTTTTTTGCCAGTCGTTCGCTCAAGTTCGCTGTCATGGCAGACAAGAAGCTTTCCATCTTTGGTGACATGAATATCGAGTTCAAAAGGAAGACCCATATCAATGGCGTTTTGGAATGCTTTAAGCCCGTTTTCGGTGGCGTTTTCATCATGAAATCCGCGATGTGCAATGGGACCAAAATAGGAGGGATTAAACTTTTCAATGTTCTTTTTCTTCATACCATAAGCATACCCTTATTTTGCTTAAAGTGTCGAAGGGATAGGAAATTCACTCTTTTTGTTGCTCAAAAAGGCTTAGATAGTAGCTTTTTCTTCTTAGAAGAAGTCGCTTATGCTATAGTTCTTTAGTCAGGCACTAGGTTCAGTGCTCTACATTGTCATTAGGAGGACAACATGGCAGACAAGAAATACGTTTACTCCTTCAAAGAAGCTCATGAATCCAAAGTTGGAAAAGAGATTCTTGGAGGAAAAGGCTTTGGTCTTGCTGAGATGACTGCTGCTGGCATCAACATTCCAGCCGGTTTCACCGTCACCACCGAAGCGTGCAACCTCTACTACGAATCTGGCAAGAAAATTCCAGATTTTGTTTGGGAGGATGTCGTGAAGCATCTTCACGAAATCGAAAAAATCGATAACAAAGAATTTGGCGGAAAGGGCATGCCCCTTCTCGTTTCCGTCCGTTCTGGCGCTCGTCAATCGATGCCAGGCATGATGGATACCATCCTTAACCTTGGTCTTAACGACGTCACCGTCGAAGCGATGGCTAAGGCGACCAACAATCCACGTTTCGCCTACGACAGCTATCGCCGTTTCATCCTTATGTTCACGAACATCGCCAAAGGACATCCAAGAACCGAAATGGATAAGATGCTCGACGAACTCAAGGAAAAGAACGGCTATAAGCTCGATACCGAAGTCACCACCGAGCAACTTAAAGAGCTCGTTGCCAAATACAAAGCTTATTACAAGAACGTCTTTGGCGAAGACTTCCCATCCGATCCATACGTGCAACTTAAAGAAGCTATTGCCGCCGTTTTCCGTAGCTGGGACAACCCACGCGCCAACGTTTATCGTCAAATGAACGGCATCCCATATTCCTGGGGCACCGCCGTCAATGTCCAAACGATGGTCTTCGGCAACATGGGCGAAGATTGCGGAACTGGCGTTGCTTTCTCTCGTAACCCATCTACAGGCGAAAAGAAAATCTACGCCGAATTCCTTCCAAACGCTCAAGGCGAAGACGTTGTTGCCGGCGTTCGCACCCCACTTCATATCGACGAGCTCAAGAAGCGTATGCCAGAAGTTTACGAGCAATTCGTCGCAACCATCGAACGCATGGAAAAATATTTCCGTGATATGCAAGATATGGAGTACACCGTCGAAAAAGGAAAACTCTATTTCTTACAAACCCGTAATGGCAAGCGTACCGCTGCGGCCGCTTTAAAGATCGCCTGCGACCTTGTCGACGAAGGACTCATCGACGAAAAAGAAGCGACATTACGCGTTGAGCCAAAAGCTCTTAATGACCTTCTCCACCCAACTTTCGATCCAGAAGATCTAAAGAAGCACACTCCGATTATCACCGGTCTTCCAGCCTCTCCAGGCGCCGGAACCGGTCACCTTGTCTTCACCGCCGAAGAAGCGAAAGCGGAAAAAGATGCCGGCCGTAAGGTCGTTCTTGCCCGTAGCGAAACTTCTCCAGAAGACATCATAGGCATGGTGAACGCCGAAGCTATCATCACCGCTCGCGGTGGTATGACCTCCCACGCGGCTGTCGTTGCCCGTTCTATGGGTAAGTGCTGCACCGCTGGCTGCACTGGCGCTATCATCAATGAAGAAGCCAAGACCATGACCATCAATGGCAAGGTCTACACCGAAAAAGACGTCGTTTCTGTCGATGGCAACACCGGTAACGTCTACGAAGGCGCCATCAAAACCAAAGAAGCCGATCTCGGTGGCAACTTTGGCCGTATGATGGAATGGGCCGACAAATATCGCCGTCTTGCTATCCGTGCCAACTGCAACACCCCACTCGATGCCGAAAATGCAGCGAAGTTCGGTGCCGAAGGTATTGGTCTTTGCCGTACTGAACGTATGTTCTTCGCGGACGACAGAATCCTTAATATGCGTTCGATGATTCTTAGCGATACCCCAGAACAACGTGAGGCCGCCCTTGAACGCCTTAGACCATATCAAGTCGAAGACTTCTACAAGATGTATATGTCTTGCCCGGACTACAAAGTTAACATCCGTCTCCTCGACCCCCCACTCCATGAATTCTTACCAGACATCCACGAAGACGATAAGATCAAAGACATTGCCGAAAAACTCGGCGTCACCGAACAAAAAGTTCGCGATCGCATCAATCAACTTCACCAAGCCAACCCAATGATGGGCTTCCGCGGTGTCCGTCTTTGCGTCGCTTATCCAGAAATCTACCGTATGCAAGCGACCGCCATTATCCAAGCTGCTCTCAAAGCCAGCAAAGACCTTGGCAAAGATGTCGAGCCAGAAATCATGATTCCTCTTACTGGCGAGCAAAAGGAGCTTCACTTCGCTAAGAGCGTCGTCGTCGACGCCGTTGAAGGCGAAATGGCCAAAGCAGGCAAGAAGCTTAAGTACCATGTCGGTACAATGATCGAAATCCCAAGAGGCTGCTTACAAGCCGGGAACCTTGCTAACGAAGCCGAATTCTTCAGCTTCGGAACCAATGACCTCACGCAGCTCACAATGGGCTTTAGTCGTGATGACAGCGGACAATTCCTCCCATACTACTATGAGAAGAAGATTTACGAATTCGATCCATTCCAAACCATCGATGTCGATGGCGTTGGCGAACTCGTGAAGATCGCAGTCGAACGTGGCCGTGCCACCAAGAAAGACATCACCATCGGTGTTTGCGGCGAAACTGGCGGCGATCCAGCCTCCATTCATTTCTATGACAAAGTCGGCCTCGACTATGTCAGCTGCTCTCCGTTCCGTGTGCCACTTGCTCGTTTAGCTGCAGCCCAAGCCAACATTCTCAACGAAAGAGAAAAGTGCTGTGGATGTTGCAAAAAATAAGCAATAAGCGCGTTCTTATTTCGAATGACGCCCTTCCGAAAGGAGGGCGTTTTTTCTTTGCTTAAAAGACACCCTTAAAAAGAGGTAAAGCATAAAAGACAGACACGAAATAGGTAAAAAGACTTTTTAAAGACGACAAAAAACAACAAAAATCAAAGACGATCGATTGCCTCCAAGAATGTTAGTTCCTCTTTTTCTTTTTTTGCTTTTGCTTTCTTGCGCTCTTTGTTTGATATCGGTTTTTGAAGTGTTTTAAATACCTCTTTTTTCTTTTCCTCTTTGGCCATTTTCACCTCAAAAGGAAGCCCCTTTTCGCGAACAAGAGCCTTGAAAAACAAGATTATTGCGGCGGACGTTGATAATCCAAGCGAATCAATAATAAATTCCGCTTCATTTTTTAGAGAGGAATCAATCCTAATATTTATCGTTGTTTTCGAATCTTTTTTTATTTTTTCCATGTTTTATGTAATGCAATTGTAATGCATTTGTTATCACTTTGGTAGCCCTCGATACTCTTCATTCAAAGGAAAAATGTTTTTGTGAGCAAAACAAAAAAAGGATTGGCCTAAGCCAACCCTTGCGGCTTTAAGATTCAAAGAATCGTTATTCTATCTTCGTGCCAACCATTCTGCGGCACGTTATTATCTCGTTCTCTTTGACATTGACGTCCTCTAAGAAACTGTTGGGCCCAAGTTCGGCATTCTCGCCAATGACCGACGCCCCATAGATGAAAGTGTTAGGATGTATAATCGTATCGGCTCCGATCCTTGCGTAAGGGGAAATGTAGGTATTGGATGGGTCGTCGATAGAAACGCCCGCAAGCATATGCTCCTTATTGATGCGAAGCTGAAGGACTTTTGCGGCGTTTGCAAGCTGAATTCTGTCGTTAATGCCCATAGTCTCGGTAGGATCTGATGCAACGTAGGATAATGCGCGCAATCCTTTTTTCACGAAAATATCGATAACATCCGTCAAATAGTATTCGCCGGCAGCATTTTTGGTGGTGATTTTATCAAGGCTTTCAAAAAGCTCTTTGTTATTGAAGATATAGACGCCTGAATTGACCTCTTTTATCTTCTTTTCTTCTTCCGAAGCGTCTTTTTGTTCTACGATTCTTAAAAAGCGGCCTTCCTTATCCTTCACGATTCGCCCATAGCCAAAAGGATTCTCTGGGATAAAGGACATAACGGTGAGGTCGGATTTATTGTCTTCGTGGAAGCGAAACATCGCATCAAGGGTTTCCGTCCTTAAAAGGGGCGTATCTCCGCAACAAACGATAGTTTCCCCTTCTAGCCCCGCAAGGATTGGCGATGCCATCATAACGGCATGCCCAGATCCTTTTTGTTCTTTTTGCCAAACGACTTCGCTCTCTTTCTTCACGATGGGCTCGCTTGTTTTCCCGCCATATCCAATAACGGAAATCACCTTTTCACATCCGATTGGCTTTAATGCATCCAATATGTACTGCACCACGGGAACGCCTAAAATAGGCATGGATACTTTAGAAATATCATCCCTTTTGCTCTTCATTCGCGAGCCTTTTCCGGCCGCTAAAACAATCGCGTATCGTTTCATAAAAACTCCTTGTCCGAAGAATTCCCTTTATTATACCTTTAAAGAAGGGTTTTTGTGACTGTGGCAAAATATCCTTGGTCTAAGAAAAAACGAGCTGTTTCCTTGAGTTTCTTTAGGTCGCTACTTAAAGCAAAACAACTCGAACCACTTCCAGTCATCGAAGAAATGGGAAAGCCTTTTTTGCGTAAGGTTAGAACCACGTCTTGAACTTTTGGCAAAAGAGAACAAGCGGGTTCAAACAAGTCGTTCCCGACAGAACGTGCCAAAAGATCGTCGTCTCCCGTTTCCAAAGCCCGTAAGACCTCTTTGGTTTCTATCGGCGTCCTTTGGAAAGAATCGCAGGCTTCAAAGACCGCTTTGGTGCTGAGCCCTTCTTTTGGCTTCACAAGCAAGCAAAAATATTCCTTTTTTACGGGAATTGGGGTAAGAACATCGCCAATGCCTTCAACAAGCGCCGCTTTACCATGTAAAAAGAAAGGCACGTCGGCGCCGATTGATGTTCCGATGCGATCAAGCGTCTCTTCGTCGGTTTGAATTCCAAGTAACTTCGTTACACCCTTCATGACGGCAGCAGCGTTCGACGATCCTCCGCCCAAACCGGCAGCAAACGGAATTTCCTTATGAATGGCGATATGAAAATTTTCTTTGAATCCAAACTCTCTTCGCATGGCTTCGACGGCTTTTGTGCAAAGGTTATGATGGACGTTAGAAAGGCCGATATCATCGCAAGTTATAAAAGTATCTTCGCTATATTTATCCAAAGAAATCTCGATGACGTCATGAAGCGCCAGGGGAAGAGTCACCATCTCAAGGTTGTGGTAAGAGTCTTCTTTTCTGTTTAGGACCCTGAGGGAGACGTTAATCTTCGAATAGGATTGGAGATCCATCGAATGTCTTTTAAATAACCACATAAGTTAATTTCAAACAAAGATTGTATAGAAAACAACCATTAAATCAAGATGATTAGACAACTATATCTCTATAACGTGGTTTCATAGGAAAAAAGAGCGATTCCAAGAGCCCAAAAAGAACCAAAATTAAAAATTAGAATTCAAAAATGGGGCTCTAGAATCGTTTAAATTTTGCTGCCTTTAAAACCGAACGAGGAATTCTAAGGGCGGCCTAGTCTTTATAAAAGGGCTTTTGCAAGCGATAGATATTGGGCTAAAGAAAGGTTTTCAGGCCTTTCTTTAATATCGATACACGCCTTCTTTAGAACATCCTTCGCTTTTAAAGAGTCGCCCAAATAGGAAGTGAGATTGTTCAATATCGTTTTTCGACGGTGCAAAAAGAGGGCCGTCATCACCTTGTAAAGGTCTTTCGGAGACACGTTCCCTTCATCGCCTTTGAAAGACAACGAGAAAACGACCGAGTCAATGTGTGGCATAGGCAAAAAAGAGGTTCTAGGAACAAACATCTCTTTTTTGACAAAGGCACGATACGAAAGAAGTATTGGAAGTGGCCCGTAATCGGGTGTTCCTATTTTCGAAGTAATCCTCGCAAACGCCTCTTTTTGAACCATCAGGGAAGCTTTAGTAAGATGCTTCCCATCAAGTAAAATGCGTTCGATAAGGGAAGTTGTAATGTAGTAAGGAAGATTCCCTACGACTTTGTCATAAGTTGAGAAATCCCATCGCAAGGCATTGCCAACCAACGGATGGACGTTTTCTTTTTCCGAGAAGTCGTCTTTTAGCTTCGTAATAAGGCCTTCATCGATATCGATAAGATCGCTGTCGGATCCGCTTTGAGCGATGAAATAAGATAAAGAGCCCGCTCCAGGTCCAATTTCAAGAACGCGGTCCGACGGCTTAAGCTCGGCGAAGGAAACGATTTTTTCGCAAACATCCGGATCAATTAAAAAATTTTGGCCAACCTCGTGTTTCGCCAAAAACTTATATTCCTTAACTTTTTCGAAATAGGAATCAACGCTTATCATAAAGCACCTCCATCAAGTCTTTTTTCGTAAGTCCAAGCATGTTGCATCGTTTTAAAAGGGTTTTGCCGTTGCACTCGCCAAGATGGAGCTTTTCTTCCAAAAAGGCCCTTTTCTGCTCCGAGAAAGAGCATCCAACTAACCCAAGTTCAAGCAAATCGCCATAATCAATCGTCTTCCTTGATGGCATTCCATCATCTTTAATAAGATGTTCTAGCGCTTCGAGTATAGTGTCTTTGGAACACTCGGCTACGCCAACTTTATGGCCTTTTATTGCCTTTTTCTTGGGTACAAAAGCATTCTCAAGCCCTTTTACCTCATTATTCAAAATATCCCGTATCCTTTTGCCAGGAGCATCGGGGTCGGTCAAAACAATCACCGGTCTTGTTTTGGCTGTTTCACGAACCAGCTCAATCGTTTCACGTGAAACTTCTGATCCATTCGTCGTTATAATGTCGCAATCCAAGAAAGAGTGGATAAGGTCTCTATCCATCTTCCCTTCGACAACCAAAACAGCATCAATCCTTCTCATATTAATGTTCCACATGAAACAGACGACAAACGTTCTCGTCGGTTTTTCCGATTAGTTCCTTTACACTGATTCCTCGAAGCTTTGCAATCTCCTCGGCGATATAGGTCAAAAAAGAAGGCTCGTTTGTTTTCCCCCGATAGGGAATGGGCGTGAGATAGGGCGCATCGGTTTCGAGCAAAAGCCTATCCATCGGGCAATTGGCCGCATTTTGTTTCGGGGATAAAGCGTTTTTGAAAGTAACTGGACCATCAAAACCAAAGTAGCAATCGAAATTCTTACTAAAAGCCTTCATCATCTCCAAAGAACCGGAATAGCAATGCAACGAAAAATTCATTTTGACAGGGTGACTCAACAGAATATCGAAAGTATCTTGCAAAGCGTCTCTGGCGTGAATCGTAATCGGCAAAGAAAGGCGGTTGGCAATTTCTATCTGCCAGACGAAAAAGTCTTTTTGACGCGCTCGGCGAAGCGGATCTTTCTCCCAATGGTAATCGAGACCGATTTCCCCGATAGCAACGACTTTGTCGTCTTTCGCAAGTTCTTCAATGCGTTCTAAATCGCTTTCTTTTACGCCCTCGATATTTTCGGGATGGATTCCTACAGCAGCATAGCAACCATCAAATTCATGAGCGATAGAAACCGCTTTAAGGGAGCTTTCAAGATCCCAACCAACACAAAGCGCTCCTTTTACGCCTTTTTGCTTCATTCTTTCGTAGATTTCTTTCCGGTCTTCATAAAGAATTCCGTCGTTAATATGACAATGAGAATCAAACATCTTTATTTCCCCACGCAAAAACGACTAAAGATTTCATCCGAAATGTCATTGGTGACATCTTCGCCAAGAAGTTCCTTTGAAACGCTCCACGCTTTATGGATAGAGACATTGATAAGATCGATTGGATAGTTTTGTTCCGCTTCTTTTTGGCTCTCCAAAAGCAAGGAATCAATTTGTTTAAGCAAGCCTATTTGCCGAGCATTCGATAAAGAAGGGGTGTTGAAACTCGAAGAACCGACCCCCAAAACATCAACCATTTTCTTTTTGAGTTCTTCTACGTCTTTATTTAAAGCCGACACATACACGCCATCTTTCTTCTTGTCGCCGAAATAAAGATCGGCTTTGTTGTAAACTTTCAAAACAAGCTTCCCTTCAGTAACTTTTCCGATGTTTTCGGGGACGATAGGAGAAGAGGCATCCATTACTAAAAGCACAAGGTCGCTATTGGCAATCGATTCTTCGCTTTTCTTTACGCCAAGCCTTTCGATAAAATCCTCGGTCTTATGAAGTCCTGCCGTATCCAAAAGGAAGAATGGGATGCCGTCCACCTCAAAAGAGCCTTCCACGAGATCTCGAGTGGTTCCTGCAATAGGTGAAACAATTGCTTTGTCTTCGTTAAGCAAAGCGTTCAAAAGCGAAGATTTCCCGACATTAGGAACGCCTGCAATAGAAACCTTCACTCCCTCTTTTATAATCTTCCCTTTTTTTCCATTTTGAATGAGATTTGCAATTGTTTTTCTAATTTTTTCAGTCTCCAAAACAATCTTTTGTTCATTCGCCACTTCAATATCTTCAAATTCGGGATAATCAATGTTCACTTCGATAAGAGAAAGAAGATCGGCCAAACTCTTTTCGATGGGACGAATAAGGGAGGAAGTCTCCCCCTTTAAAGAAAGCAAGGCGAGATTCTTCCCTTCTATCGTTAAAGCGTTAATCATTTCGTTAACAGCTTCGCTTTCGATAAGATCCATCTTGCCATTCAGAAACGCACGTTCCGTAAACTCCCCGTTTTTCGCATAGCGCGCTCCTTTCGAAAGATAGGCTTCGATGATTTCGTTAGCGATAAGAAGAGAGCCATGGCAAGATATTTCCACAACCTCTTCTCCCGTCATTGAAGAATTTTGCGGATATAAGAGCAAAATCACTTGATCAATCGTTCGCTTCTCATTAACGATCTCTCCGAAAACCATTTTTCTCGTTCCATCGATTTTTGAAGGATCCGAAAAAAGTTTCCTGGTGATTTCGAAAGCGTCTCTTCCGCTTACGCGAATAAGTGCTAAAGCGGATTTAAGGGGCGCTGTTGCCAAAGCGATTATCGTGTCAGACATATCTATAAATCCTCGCTATTAGAATAAAATGTATTTGTTTTAGCGGTGCTTTTTGTGTTTTTTGAATTTATTTTCGAAATAAGGAAAGCCAAAAGCAAAGCAACGCCATAGGAGAAGCATAGACAAATGAGAATGTAAAAGAAATAGCAAACCCCAAAAAACGAATCATCGAAGAAAGATGGTTTAAGAATTCTTTGAGAAGGCGCCAAAAAGCCCGATAAGTCTTTCGTAGTTCCAAAATAAATCAACGCAATAGCCGTATAAAGGAGAACAAAAGAAAGACCGAAAATGGAAAAAAAGAAAATGTTATGCGGTTTTTGTGGCGTAAAAACGAAAGCGAGCAATAACAAAAAAGGAACGAAAACACTTAAATATAAAGCGTCTTCAGTAAGGAAAGATCCCCAAGCGGAATTAGAGAAATCAAAAATAGGGAAGGCCAAAACAAAAGTAAGAAAAAGATGAAGAACGCCAAAGCAAATAGTGCTAAGAGAAAGACAAGAGATCCACAAAGAAACCTCTTCTTTTTTAGAAAAAAAGAGATAGAAAGCATTCATTAAAGAAAAAACGATGGAAAGAATACCAAAGAATTGGGATGGATTTAAGAAATGAAAGCTTTTCTCCGGTTGAACGGAGCAAAAAAGAACTCCAATCAAAGAAAGGATCGACACAAGAATGTAGGTGGCAACCAAAGCCAAACGTTTATTCGTGTTCATTTTGACCTCTCCATAATATTAGAAGAAAACGTTTTTCGTTAAAAGAAAAGGCCGCATTAGGCAGCCTTACAATTTTAAAAGTCCGCTTTAATCGACGTATTTTATCACAACCGCTCGGGCGGCACCTTCGCCGGTCGACTCGGTTTTGATGTGTTCCATGCCACTTAAGGTATTGTGGACGATTCTTCTCTCATCCGGCGTCATGGGTTCTAATTTAACATCCACATGACTTTTAAGGACTTCATTCGCGTTCCTTCTAGCCACATAAGCCAAACGTCCGTATTTGTCCTCTTTGTAACCACCGACATCAAGAAGAATGCGATAGCGATGACGGAATTTGTTGCTAACCGCCAAGCGAACAAGCTCATTAAGGGCTTGAAGGGTCCTGCCATTCTTTCCAATGAGGACTGGATTTCTCTTCGAATCGATGCAAACACGAATGATATCGTCTTCCACATGGGCTTCGGTCGTGATTTCAATCCCCAAAGCACCAACAGCATCTTTCAAATACTGTTCGGCATATTCGAGTGCATCCTTTTCTTCATACACCTCAATTGTCGCTTCTTTGCGGAAAAGGCCTTTTTTCTCATCCGTTACCTTGTAAACAAGATTTTCCGAAGCGATTCCAAGCTCTTCCGAAGCCGCCTTCAAAGCCTCTTCAACCGTCTTTCCTTTAAATTCTCTCATTCAAAGACTCCTTCACGAATTAATATTTTTTCATTTTTTTAGCCATCTTTTTGGACATGATGGTTTGAACAACGATGGTTTGAAGCATTGATAACAAAGCGCCAATAGCCCAGTAAACGCCCATGGCGGCAGGGAGGGCAAATCCCAAGAAGATCGTGAAGATCAGCATGCCATAGGAAACGTATTTCATCGTCTTAGCATTCTTGTCTGCTGTTGGGTTGGCGGTTAAATGCGCTTGTTTCTTGGTTTTGGCTTTGGTAATCCATTGCGGTAGTTTCATAGCCAAGAATTGGAGAACGGACATCAAGACGAAAAGAACCAACGCCGTCCACCATCCAGAAGTATTAAGATACCAAGTTCCGGAAGTATTAAAGAGAACGCTTTGAATGGTATCGCTCAAACGAAGGTTTAGCACTTCGCCGGATGCCAAAACGGCGCTTCCTTGAAGGGCTCCCCAAACAGAAATGAAAACCGGGAATTGGATGATTAGACCGATAAACGTACTAAACATACTAATTCCATTCCGTTTATAAAGAGCCATTTGTTCTTGGGATAAACGCATCTTTTCCGCTTGGTTTGTCGCGGAATTTGGATATTTTTGTTGGATTTTTGCGAGTTGCGGTTGAATCGCTTGCATCTTTTGTTGATCGCTTGTGCTCTTGAACGTTAACGCCAACAAAATCACGCGGACAATCAAAGTGGTAATAATAAGGGCCCAGATTTGCCCAACGCCCGAAAGAGCTGGATCCATGGCGAGAGACAAAGTATCGACAAGCCAAGCGACGGGATAAACGATGAGACCTTCGAAAAGACCCTTCCTCCAAGCATCGCCCCAAGAGGTAGTTTCCATGGAAACGGTCCAATTCCCACTTGTGCCATAGTGGCCATACTTTCCTTCGCGGGTGGTGATGCACGAACGAATGTTGTTCACCGTGCTTTCGATAGAATTCTTATAGATGAGTTCGAAATCGCTCCCAGGACAATTAGAAGCCCCAATGTCTTCTTCGATTTCGGAATTCCATTTATACCAATTTCCGAAATCGAAAGAAAAGCTCGTCACATCGCCTTCGTTTTTCTCGCTTACGAATTTGACGTAGCCGTAACTCCGAAGAACGCTATCTTCGTTGACGGTGACATTTTCTTCATTTCCAACACAATCGGCGACATTAAAAGGATTAATTTGTTCCGCTGTTATCGTTTTAAGAGAATATTGAGAACCATTGGCGTTCGCTTCAGCGATGGCCGCTTTCAAAACTTTGGTATCGAGTTCCTTAAAATACTCGAAAGAAGGGATGGCGTAGCCGCTCTTTTTGGCGCTAGCGATGATGTTGTCATTCAAATACGACGCTTTCTTCGCCCCAAAGCCACCATCTGCGGTAACTGGGATATAAGCCCAAAGTTCTTCATTCCCCTCGCTTTTGAAAGGTTGAAAAGAGAGACCTTCTTTTTGGTATTCAACAGGAACGGATTCCTTCTTATCGACATAAACGGTGACGCCTTGTTCATAAGGATAGGCAATGTTCGCCTTGTCGAGGTCCGAACAAAAATTAGCGACGCAACTCGAAAGAGTGAGCGCTCCCAAAAACAACCCCAGCAAGCCAAACAATTTAATGTTCGTTTTCTTTTTCAAAGTTTCTTTCTCCGATCTTTGTCCAGAGACCCTTGAGTTCCTCTTCCGCGTTCCGATAAAGAGAAGGTGAATAGGTGGGTCGAACCAGGATGATGAGATCTAGCGGTTTTGCGAAATCGAAATGAAGCGAGACGATGTTGCGGATTTGCCTTTTTATCTTGTTCCGAGTGACGGCGCCTCCGTTTCTTTTTCCGACGTTGATCCCAATTCGCAACTTACCATTTCCGTTTTTTCTAAAATGAATGACAAAACAAGAGCTCTTTTCGAAGGGCGATTCCGAGAGAATCTCCCGGAATTCCTCGTGTTTCAAAATCCGGAATTCCCGTTTCATCAAAATTTAGAAAAACTAGGCGGCAATCTTTGCGCGGCCTTTGGCGCGACGGCGAGCTAAAACAGCGCGTCCATTTGGGGTTTTCATTCTTTTGCGGAAACCAGCTTCGTTAGCGTGCTTGATTTTCGATGGTTGGTACGTTTTTTTCATACTTAAAATCCTCCGAGGTTCACTTGCGTGCCACATGATTATAGGTTTTTAGAGCATCTAAGACAACAAAATAAAAGATGGGTTTTCCACATTATTCCCCTCGCGCGCGTCCGTTCCACCTTATAGGAAACCTTTCGATTGACGAAAAACCAAAAGAGAAGGAAACGAAAGCAAAAGTGGAAAACACACGATTAAAGCGAGGTTGTAAGCACTATCGAAACTAAACGGCAGTTTCGAGCCGTGACTGTTTTTAAGGCTTTTTGTCCACAACGATATGGACAACGATGGTGGATAAATGTGGATAAAATTAGTTTTGTCTTGTTTTTATCGGATGTTTATGAGCATTAATTGTAGTGGATAAGTCTCTCATAAATGCCAGTTTTCCACTTTTACAATCTTTTCCACATTTATCGAAGAAGTTATCCACAAAACAAATGGATTCTTTAAGGGATTTGAAAGGCGAATTTCGAATGTTTTTGTGGAAAAAACGATTTTTTCTCACCATCTTGCCCACATTGTGGTAACCTTTTATCCGCACCATGGAAAACACCATCTCGGAAATCGTCTCGCTTTGGGGGAGGATTCTAATCAAAATCAAAGCAAGAATTAACGACAATACCGTTTTCGACAGCTTTTTCTCGGATAGCTATATAAATTCCATCCGAAATAACAACATGATTATCGTTGTGAATTCGCCATTGGCGGCTACGATCATCAACGCCCAATTCAAAAAAACGGTTGAAGATATCGTTCACGAATCCACCGAAAGCGATTTCACCCTCTCTTTCGTAAGCATTGACCAAGTGAGTGCTTTAGAAGCAAAAAAGCCTGCAAAACCTCAATATTTCGCCGATTCTTTTTTGAATCCCAACTACACTTTCAAATCCTTTGTTGTCGGGCCTTCTAACAGAGAAGCCTACCAAGCCGCTTTGATGGCCTCTCAAAACCCAGGGAAATTCTTTAACCCAATTCTGATTTATGGGGATTCCGGCCTCGGAAAAACCCATCTCCTCCACGCCATAGGCAATGCCGCCAAGGAAAAGAATCCGACATTGAACATTTTATATGTTCACGCTCAGGAATTTTTAGATGAATACGTAAAATACGTTACAAGCGGAAAGGCTGGATCCATCGTCGATTGGTTTAAAGAGTCCGTAGATATCCTCCTTGTCGATGACGTCCAATTCCTATCGAATAAAAAAGCAACCGAGGAAACCTTTTTCTCTATCTACAACAACTTCTACAACAACGGGAAACAAGTCGTAATATCGAGCGACCAACATCCTTCGAAACTTAACGGCTTAGACGATCGCTTGAAATCCCGATTCGTCCAAGGCTTGCCTCTTTCCATCGGAGCGCCGGAAAAGGAAACACGCGAGATGATTTTGAAGCTTCGCATTGAGCAAAGCGGTCAGCAATCCGGCTTAAAGCTTACCGATTTCGACCAAGACGTCATCGAATACCTCGCCGATCGTTTCAAAAAGAACATCCGAGAGCTCGAAGGCGCCTTAGATCGCCTCCTCTTTTACATAGTGAATATCCGCCCAAGCAAACGCATAACCTTGTCCGTGGCAAAAGAGGCCATCGAATCCTTGGCGAGCTCGAATGACGACAAAGGCGAGCTTAGCGAAGACAAGATCGTCCGTACGGTCGCCGATTACTACAACCTGGCCCCATACCAAATAACCGGCAAGGTTCGCACTTCCCAAATCGCATTGGCCAGACACATCTCGATGTACCTCATCCGGAACCTAATGGATGCGCCATTCGCAAGAATCGGCTCTTACTTCGGCGGCAAGGATCACACCACGGTGATGAACGGTGTAGCGAAAGTGGAAAAAGAACTCTCGCAAAACAAGGATTTGGAAAAGGCAATAAACGACCTAAAAACGCGATTGAATTAACCTGACGCAAGCAAACGTAAAGTCAATGAAAAAACCAATTCCGAAGGTTATCCACATTTCCACCGCGATTTATTATTATTAATATATAATTAATAAAAGATAGATAAAAAAGGAGAAACGACATGCGCTTCACCATCAATAAAAACAAATTCTTAAAAGCTCTCCTTCTAGCGAGTCACGGGATCGGTGCCAAAAACCCCATCCCTCAGTTAATGTGTTTTAAAATCGAAATGGCGCAAGACCAATTGGAGATAACTTCATCCAACGACGACCTTGCGGTTTTCACTAGAATTTTAGTCAAGGAAAACGACAAGGAAAACATAAGGAACTACGCTCTAGGTACCGTTTTGGTGAATGCCCACATTCTCACCGAAATCGTCCGCAAACTTGGCGGTTCGGAACTTTCTTTTGAAGTTATCGACGAAAGAATGGCCAAAATAGACGATGGGAATGGCACTTACAAACTCGTCTGCATGCCGGCTGACGAATACCCCGATATCGATATGGAGCGCATTGGGACGCCTCTCACCATCACAAGCACCGACCTGGCGAAGCTTGTCGATATGACGGCTTTTGCTGCACTCGACAAAGAAACGCGACGCGTCTTGATGTCCATCAATCTTAAGGCGGAAGCGGGGTCCCTTGTGGCTACCGCCACCGATAGCGCGCGGCTATCGAGAAAGAGCGTTGCGATCGATCCTTCCGCCCGTTTTTCCGTCAATATCCCCGCCAAAACCCTCGTGGATGTTGTGAAGATGTTCGAAAACAATTACGAGGTGGAACTTTCCGCCGGAGCCAAACGAGCTGTTATGAGCTTCGGCGATACGATGGTCTCTTGTCGCGTTATTGATGAAAATTACCCCGTTTCGAGCTCCATTATCCCTCAGATTTTCAACGCTTCTTTGGAAGTTAATAGCACAGAGCTTCTTACTTCCATCGACCGCGTAAGCACCCTTTCAAGCGATCGCGCTGCTGTTGTGAAGCTTTCGATGTCTTCCGAAGACGTAGAACTCTCTTCTTCGAGCGATCAAAATGGCACCGGTACCGAAAGGCTTGGCGCGGTCAATTACGAAGGAGAGCGCCTTGAAATCGCTTTTAACGCCATGTTCGTCACTCAAGCGGTTCGCGCGCTTGGATCCGAGGACGTTGTCTTGAAGTTCATTGGCGAAATGAAGCCTTTTGTCATTGAAAACCCCAAAGACGATACCGTCATCGAACTTATCACCCCAATGCGGACAAGATAAGGGAAAAAACCGTCATTCGAAAGGAACGAAACACGTTCCTTTTTTTGTTTATATATAGTAAACTATATATCGAGGTTGAAAGATGTCTAATAAAGCAAAGCAAATCGCCATTCGAGGCGAGTACATTACCCTCGGACAGTTTTTGAAGTTCGTGGGCATTGTCTCTCTTGGATCGGATGAGAAAAGGTATCTTGCGAGCAACGCCGTTTTCGTGAATGGGGAAAGCGAAAATAGGCGCGGCAAGAAACTTCGTCCTGGCGACAGCGTGTCCTTAAGCGAAGGAGAATACGAAATCATCGAGAAAAATGATTCTCCAAAAGCTTGAGCTCCGGAACTTTCGTTCCTATGACCACCTCGCTCTCGAACCGTCAAACGGACTAAACGTCATCGAAGGACGAAATGGTTCTGGGAAAACGAACTTGGTGGAAGCCATCTATTGCCTCTCGATGGCACGAAGTTGGCGTACGTATGGTCTTGCCGCACTCGTGAAGGAAGGCTCGACATACGCGAAAATCGCCGCCGACCTCACTAATGGGCTTATCCGGAAACGAGTTGAGCTCCTCTTCTCGAAAACGGAAAGAAGAGTTCTTGTGAATGGAAAACCCATCAAAAGGCTGAGCGAGCTCTCCTCGCTTACGAGCATCTCCCTCTTCTCCCCCAAAGACGTATCCCTCTTCCAAGGTAGTCCGGGCGATAGAAGAAATTTCCTCGATATGAGCATTTCTTCGAAAGAACCCCGCTATCTCGATTCGGTGTCTCGCTACTTGCGTTTGCTTTCCGAAAGGAATGCGGTATTGAAGGAAAGCGAGCCGAACGAAACCCAACTCGACGCATATTCGGAACTCATGGCTTCGGAATGCGTTCAAATCATCGCCTCTCGAAAGAGGTTTATCGATGAATTAAACAAAAGGCTTGCCACCCTCGGAAACGCGCTCTATGGCTCTTCTAGGGGCCTTAAGATCGTTTATAGGCCTTTTGTTACGGGGGTGGACATTAAAAACGAAGCCTTATCCGCCTTCAACAAAGCCAAAGGGAGCGACATCCTCCATAAAGTCACCTCCGTCGGCGTTCACCGAGAAGATTTTCTGACCTTGCTCGATGGCAAAGACGTTGGCACCTATGGAAGCCAAGGAGAAAACAGAATCGCCGCCATCGCTCTAAAAATTGCCCCATCCCTTATCGGAATCGACGAAAAGCCGACGATAACCATCCTCGACGACGTCTATAGCGAGCTCGACGAGGAAAAAGCGAAAAATCTTTCGAGGGTTCTAAAAAAGATCGGACAAACCTTCGTTACGACGACCAGCACCATCGTTACCGGGGCTTCTTATATCGAGGTCCTTAACCATAACGCCATAAGGAGGAATTAACATCTATGGAAGACGAGAAGAAAGAGGGGGTTAACGCTTCTATTGGAAGCACAAACCAAACTCCTCAAAACGAAGAGGACAAATTCCAATACAAAATGGAAGATGTCACCAATGAAAAAGCGATCGAGAAAGCGGATGCGAAATATACCGCCGACAACATTCAGGTTCTCGAAGGGTTAGAAGCCGTCCGCAAAAGGCCTGGCATGTATATCGCAACGACCGCCGCGGCCGGTCTTCATCACCTTGTTTGGGAGATCGTCGATAACGCGATTGACGAAGCTTTAGCGGGGTATTGCTCCCATATCGAAGTGACCATCGAAAAGGATAATTCCATTACCGTCAAAGACGATGGGCGTGGTATCCCCGTTGACATCGTTTCCAAAAGCGGCCTTTCTGGCGTTGAAACGGCCTACACGATACTTCATGCCGGAGGCAAGTTCGGCGAAGGGGGAGGCTATAAGGTTTCTGGTGGCCTTCATGGCGTTGGCGCATCCGTCGTCAATGCTTTGTCGACTCTTTGCGAAGTCACCGTCCACAAAGACGGCGGCATCTATTACGTCAAATTCGTAGATGGTGGAAAAATCGTCGAGCACCTTAAGAGAATAGGCGATTGCACGGATCACGGGACGACCGTCCATTTCTTGCCAGACCCGGAAATCTTCACCGAGACCACCGTCTATAACTATGAAACCATTAAAAACCACCTCCGCCAAATGGCCTTCCTCAATGGCGGAGTTCGCATCACCCTCACCGATATGCGTCCGGAAACGCCTGTTAATGACGTTTTCCAATACGACGGCGGCATTAAGGAGTATGTTGCCTTTATCAACCAAGGGAAAATCGCCATCAACAACGAAGTCATTTATTGCCAAGGTGCGGAAGAAGTCACTCTTCTTGATGGCACGAAAGAGCGTATTTATGCCGAAGTCGCCTGCCAATGGACGGATTATTACAATAGCGATGGCGTCTATTCGTTCTGCAATAACATCAGCACCAAAGAAGGTGGCACTCACGTTGAGGGTTTTAATCTCGCCCTCAATAGAACGATTAACGATTACGCAAGGAAATTCAAAATCCTCGATGAGAAAGATTCCAATCTTACGACCGACGATTGCCGCGAGGGTTTGACTTGCGTTATCAGCGTCAAGCATCCCAACCCCCAATACGAAGGGCAAACAAAGACGAAGCTCGGCAACAGCGAAGTCCGCAAAATCGTTTCGACGATTGTTGGACAACAACTTTCCCAATATCTTTTGGAACACCCCGACCAAGCTAAGGCTATCGTGAAAAAGGCTCAACTCGCCGCAAGTGGACGTATGGCTGCTCAAAAAGCAAGGGAAGCGACGAGAAAGACCGCTTTAGGAATCACCACTCTTCCTGGCAAATTGGCCGATTGCCAAAGCAAGGTTCCAGAGGAATGCGAGCTTTACATCGTTGAGGGTAATTCCGCCGGCGGCAGCGCCAAGAATGGTCGCGACCGCAAAATTCAAGCCATCCTTCCTTTGAGAGGTAAAATCTTAAACGTCGAAAAAGCCAACGAAGAACGCATTTTCAAAAACGCCGAAATCGGCAATATGATAACGGCGATCGGCGCTGGCATCCGCGAGAATTTCGATGTCACGAAAATCCGTTACCACAAGATTGTTATCATGACCGATGCTGATGTCGATGGTGACCACATCCGCATTCTTTTGCTCACTTTCTTCTATCGCTTCATGAAACCACTTCTCGATGGTGGCTATGTATACATCGCCCAACCGCCTCTATACAAAATCGAGTACAAAGGACGTCCGTATTACGCCTATAACGACGACCAATTGGAAGCTTTGAAAAAGGCTCTTCAACTAAAGCCCGGTTACCCCTTCCAACGCTATAAAGGTCTTGGTGAAATGGATGCCCAGCAGCTTTGGGAAACCACTATGGATCCTTCTGTTCGGAAGATGATCCGCATCACCGTTGACGATGCCGCTTTGGCGGATAAAGCCTTCACTGAACTTATGGGTGACGATGTTGAGCCCCGCCGCGATTTCATCTCGAAAAACGCGAAATTCGTGCAAAACCTCGACATTTAGTGACGATAAAGGAGTTTCAACATGGATAACGAAGAAAAGAAAGAACAAAACGAAGCCACCTCAAACGATGGCGGCGTTGAAGAAGTCGCTTCTGGAATTGTGGCTGGACTTATCGATAGAGAAATCACCGAGGAAGTCCAAACCGCCTTCCTTAGCTACTCGATGTCTGTTATTGAAAGTCGTGCCATTCCGGATGTTCGCGATGGCTTAAAACCCGTTCAAAGACGTATTGTCTATGGTATGAACGAAACGGGCATGCAACCGGGCAAGCCCTATAAGAAGTGCGCTCGTATCGTTGGCGACGTCATGGGTAAATATCATCCTCATGGCGACAGCGCGATCTATCTTACTCTCGTCCGCATGGCCCAACCTTTTGCTATGCGTTACACCCTCGTTGATGGACATGGCAACTTCGGCAGCATCGATGGCGATGAACCTGCCGCCATGCGTTATACCGAAGCGAGAATGAACAAACTCGCGATGGAGATGGTGCGCGACCTTGACAAGGAAACGGTTGATTTTGTCGACAACTACGATGGCACCGAGAGAGAACCAAGCGTCCTTCCCTCCCGCTTCCCCAACCTTTTGGTAAACGGAAGCGAAGGCATCGCCGTTGGTATGGCGACCAATATGCCAACTCATAACCTCACCGAAGCCATCAACGCAACGATTGCGATGGCCAAAAACCCAGAGCTAACGCCACTTGAGCTCATGCAAAATTATATTTCCGGACCTGATTTCCCGACTGGCGGCGTTATTCTTGGGCGCCAAGGGATCATCGATTACTTTACGACCGGAACTGGCTCTATCACCATACGTTCTAAATATCACATCGAAGAAAATAATTCCGGGAAAGCGAGCATCGTCATCACCGAAACCCCATATCAGGTCAACAAGGCTTCCATGGTCCAAAACATGGCAGAGCTTGTTCGCGATAAGGTGATCGATGGAATCACGGATATTCGTGATGAGTCGAGCAAAGAAGGCATCCGTGTTGTTATTGAGGTTCGTCGCGACGCCATTCCGGAGGTCGTTGCCAACAACCTTTTGAAACACACCCAAATGCAAATTAGCTATGGCGTGATTAATCTTTGTTTGGTTGGCGGCGAACCAAAAACCCTTCCGATTACGGGGATAATTCAAAATTACATCGATTTCCAACTCGAAGTTTTAACACGCCGCACGAAGTTCTTGCTCAATAGGGATACCGCCCGCGACCACATCGTTCAAGGCCTTATTCTCGCCCACGATAACATCGATGAGGTCATTCATATTATTCGTGGCAGCAAAACCGATGATGAGTCGATTCAAAAACTGAATGAGAGATTCGGCCTTTCGAAACCCCAATGTGATGCTATCCTCGGAATGACTCTCCGTCGTCTCGAAGGCCTCGAACAAGATAAACTCCAAGCCGAACACCTCGAGCTTTCCAAGAATATAGAGCACTATCATTTCTTGCTTAGCGACAAGAAGAACATCATCGATTTGATGATAGAGGAACTTACCGCGATTCGCGATAAGTACGGCGACGCAAGGCTTACCGAGATCTCGAATGAGGCTGCTGATATCGATAACGAAGACCTCTTGCCAGAAGAAGACATTATTGTTGTCTTGACGAAGAATGGTTACCTCAAGAGAATGAACGATCAAACTTTCCGCACTCAAAATCGTGGCGGAAGGGGCGTGAAAGGCATTAGCACAACGGGTGGCGATATCGTCTCCATAATGCTTCACACAAAAACCCATACGGATATTCTCTTCTTTAGCTCCTACGGCTTTGTTTACCGTATGCGCGGCTATATGATTCCCGATGGCGCAAGGGATTCCAAAGGCATGCCAGCCATCAATCTTCTTAACCTTGAGCAAGACGAAAGAATCGTTGCCATCGTTCCTTGCGACGATTATGACGAGAACGATTTCTTGTTCTTCGCAACCGTTAATGGCGTCGTGAAGAGAACCGCATTAAGCGAATTCGCCTCCATTCATTCCAATGGCAAACGAGCCTTGACCTTGCGTGAAGGCGATGAACTTTTGGGAGTTAAGAGAACAAACGGAAAGTGCATCATCGGCCTTGCTTCGAGCAATGGCAAAGTCTGCTCCTTTAACGAAGATGAAGTTCGTGCGATGGGACGAAGCGCGGCTGGCGTCACGGGCATGAATCTCAAGGATGGATCGCATCTTGTCGACATCACGACCTCCTTGGATGGCAAACTCATTCTGGTTTTGACGACTCTTGGCTATGGGAAGATGAGCTACGCTTCCGATACCGATGTCGATAATGGCGATGGAACGACAAGCCATTACGACGGCTATCGTTTGACCTCGAGAGGCGCCAAAGGTGTTTATTCTCTCAAGATGAATGGCAAAAACGGCGAACTTGCCGCGATGAGAGGCGTCAACGGAGACGAAGATTTGATGGTCATTACCAACAAAGGCATCGTTATCCGCACCCCATTAAGCCAAATCCACATTGCTGGAAGAAACACCGTCGGCGTTAAGATCATCGCTCTTGAACCAAAACAAAAAGTCGCTTCTTTGACGATCGTTCCTCACCAAGACGAATCAATCGAAGAAGAAACGAATGAAGAAGACCAGATCAATCCGTCCTTGGTCGCGAATAACGACGGAATCGGCGCTCATAACCCTACCCCGAACGATGTTGAGTCTTCTGACGAAGGACAAGAAACATCTTCCAATCCGACCCCAAACGACGTTGAGTAGACGATGAAGGTATTAATTTCTTTTCGCCCCGAAAGGAAGAGCACCCCTTTCGAGGCGACAAGACTTCGGAAAAACATCAAAGGGGCTTTGGAACTTTCTGGTGTTAGTTACGTTGAGAATCTAGCGGCTTCGCCAGACATCGTTCATATCCTCTCGCCTTTTGAGCTTGATTTGGCTCAAGAGTGCGTAGAAGAAGGGGTTCCCTATTTGGTGAGCGCCCTATATTCAGAGGAAGATGAGGATGGATCTTTTCTTTCGGGCGAAGAAAAAGGCTCGGTTGATTTAACTCCAAAAGCCAAAAAGCTTTTAGCGAATGCAAAAGCGGTTTTGGTTCCTTCGCGGTTCGCTTTTTACACCTTAAGGGGATTGGGTGTTCAAAACCCCATCGAAGTAGTTCCGCCAGGTGTTAATTTAGCTCGCTTTGAATCGCTAAACGCCATAGAATATGCCTCTTTTGCAAGGTATTTTCGATTTTCGGTCGATTCTAAGTTTGTTTTATGCATTGGTCGTTCGTTGGACGAGAATGTTTTTGAAGGGTTAAAAAGGCTCTCTAATTTCGCTCCTAATATTCGTTTTTTCTTTATTGATGTCGATTATCAAAAACATGAAAAGAGAATCAAAAAAATCCAGAAGTCCCTTCCGAAAAACGTCATCGTTACGCCCTTGCTTGATGACGATTTATATCGGAGCGCTTTGATGGGAGCTACGGCCTTTCTCATTTTTGGTAGTCCCGCCACCTATAATGAGCTGACCACCTATGAGGTATTTGCTTCCAAAACGCCCCTCGTCGTTGTTGGTGGGAATATGGAGGATGAGTTGGTTAATCGGAAAACGGCTTATTTCGCAGATGGATTAGAAAATGCAGCCGAATATCTCGTTACCCTATCACCCAATCTCTCTTCTTCGTTTATAATCGATGCGTACAAAAAAAGCGAGGAAGGTTCTTTGAAGAAAGTCGGAGAGAAATTGCTTCACATCTATCAGAGCGTTCTCTCGAAGGAGGAAATATGATTGATTTAAAGAAAATTGAAAACGAACCAGAGAAGGTAAAAGAGCTTTTGGCCCGCAAAGGCTGGGAGTTTGACCCCATGCCGTTGTTGGAAGATCTGAAGAAGCGTCGAGAGCTTCTTCAAGAGGTTGAGACCAACAAAGCGGAGCAAAACCGTCTTTCGAAATCGGTCCCCCAAGTGAAAAAAGAAGGGGGCGATGTTAAGGCCATTTTCGCCAAAGTGAAAGAGCTTTCGTCCAATATCGAAGGCAAAGAGAAAGAACTAAGCGAAGTCAATAAAGACATCCAAGCGCGCATTGAGGTTTTGCCGAATTTACCAGACGAGGATTTGGCGCCGGGTGGAAAAGAGAATAATAAACCCTTCTATCATTTCGGGAAAGAACCGACTTTTGATGGCTTTACTCCCAAAAATCACGTGGAACTGGCCGAGTCTCTTGGCTTAATCGATTACAAACGAGCCGCTAAAATTAGCGGTACCGGAACGTGGATCTATACCGGCAAGGGCGCGCAATTGGAGTGGGCTCTTGTGAATTACTTCATTGCCAATCATTTGGCGGATGGCTATACCTTCATCTTGCCACCCCACCTTCTAAACGAACAAAGCGGATTCACCGCTGGGCAATTCCCGAAATTCCGTAACGATGTTTTTTGGCTTAACGGCGCCGAGCCCGAGAAGTTTTTGCTTCCGACCGCCGAAACGGCGCTTGTGAACCTCCATCGCGACGAAGTTCTTTCTATCCACGATCTTCCGAAGAAGTATTTCGCTTATACCCCTTGCTATCGAAAAGAGGCTGGAAGCTACCGCACGGAGGAGCGTGGCATGATTCGCGGCTATCAGTTTAACAAAGTCGAGATGGTTCAATATACGACAGACGATGGAAGCGATGCTGCATTCGAAGAGCTCGTCAACAAAGCCAAGAAGCTTGTCGAAGGGTTAGGCCTTTGCTACCAAATCGATAAACTCGCCGCCGGTGATTGCAGCGCTTCGATGGCCCGCACTTACGATATTGAAGTATGGATTCCTTCGATGCACATCTATAAAGAGGTCTCAAGCGTCTCTAACGCCAGAGATTATCAAGCGCGCCGTGGCATGATCCGTTATAAGGACGACGAAGGGAAAATGCATTTCTGCCACACCCTTAACGGCTCGGGCTTAGCTACTTCGCGTGTCTTCCCTGCGATTTTGGAGCAATTCCAACAAGCGGACGGCTCTGTTATCATTCCGGAAGCGCTTCGTCCGTTTATGGGCGGACTTGAAGTCTTAAAACCAATCAAATAGTTTCTGACAAATAACAAAGGCTCCATGTTGGTGGAGCATTTTTGTCTTTGTTTTGCAGTGTTTTTATGATTTTAAGAAAACCAATAGAAGGCTCTCTTTAAAATGTCTTGGCGTTTTCATATAATAGTGAGGCCATCGCGAGGGACGTCTTTCGAACCTGGTCAGGTCCGGAAGGAAGCAGCCATAAGGAAGAAGTCCTTGTGCGGTGGTTTTATTTTTATGAATGAACACGATTTTATAAGAAGAGCCATGGAGCTTGCTAAAATGGCCCAAAAAGAAGGCGAGGTTCCGGTTGGAGCCGTCGTTACCTTTGAGGGTCGAATCATCGGCGAAGGCTATAACCATCGCGAGAGGGATAAGGATATCTCTTCTCACGCGGAGATTATCGCTTTAAAAGAGGCTGCCAAATCAAGGGGCGACTGGCGTTTAAATGGGTGTTCTCTTTTTGTAACTCTAGAGCCTTGTCTTATGTGTAGCGGCGCCATCCTTCAAAGTCGCATTTCTTCTCTTTATTTTGGGGCAAGAGACGAAAAAGAAGGCGCCGTTTTGTCGCGATATTTCGTCTTTGATGAACCTTATTCGCAAGAGAGGCCTTTGATTCATCCGGATTTTCATAGAGAAGAATGTGAGTTGCTTCTAAAAAACTTTTTCGAAAACAAAAGAACGAAATAGCATCTTTAGAAGATAACTTCTAAAAAAACATCAAGGAGAGTCGATTTTCATGTGTTATATTACTTAAGCACCATGCTTGAGCTAAGGCACATCAAAAAAGATTATTATGTCGACAAGCAAGCCTACCCTGCGCTGAAAGACGTTTCGATTGCTTTCGAAGATGTTGGGTTTGTGGCTATCCTAGGTCCGTCTGGGTGTGGGAAGACGACTCTTTTGAATATCATCGGCGGGCTTGATCACTACACGAGTGGCGATTTGCTTGTCGATTCGAAATCCACCAAAGACTTCAAGGATTCCGAGTGGGATGCCTATCGAAATGAGCAAGTCGGTTTCGTTTTTCAAAGCTATAACCTCATCCCTCATATGAACGTTCTCGATAACGTCGAGATGAGCTTGCTTTTAAATGGCGCTTCGAAAAGCGATCGTCAAAAGAAGGCTTTGCTCGCCTTAGAAGCGGTTGGTTTAAAAGAGATGGTTAAAAAGAAGCCGAACCAGCTCTCTGGTGGCCAAATGCAACGCGTGGCGTTAGCTCGGGCGATTGTCAACAATCCCAAAATCATTTTGGCCGACGAACCAACGGGTGCACTAGATTCCGTGACTTCCGTGCAAGTCATGAAGATTTTAAAAAACCTTAGCAAAACCCGCTTGGTTATTATGGTTACGCACAATAGAGAATTGGCTTTTGAGTATGCGGATAGGATTATCGAAGCAAAAGATGGCGAAATCGTTCACGATAGCCAGCCTTTCTCCCCCGAAAAAGAAGTCCAGATAACGGAAAAGCTTATAGCCAAAAAAACGTCGATGAGCTTTTGGACGGCTTTGAAAAGCTCTTTCAACAATATCCGAACCAAGAAAGTTCGCGTTCTTTTAACGGCGGTTGCTTCTTCGATTGGCATTTTCGGGGTCGCTTTGGTTTTGGCTGTTTCGAACGGCTTTCAAAATTATGTTTCCAATGTCGAAGGGTCCATCGCTTCAAGCGTGCCTATCACCATATCGAAAACCTCTTATACCTATGCCTCTAATTCTCAAGCGAAACTCCCAGAAGAGTTTCCGAGCGACAACAATGTGAACGTTTACGACTCTAGTAAGACCACCTTCATCTCTCATACTAATTACTACGATAAGGATTACATCGATAACGTGATTAATCCTTTGGTGACGGAAGGCCTTGCCCGCTCGGTTTTGGTGAATCGGAAAGGACTTGAGTTTAATCTCATCAAGAAAGTCCATAGCGAGAGCACGGGGACGGATACTTATAAATACATCGATCAATATGCTTCGGCGGGAGGCGCATCGAATATCGTTTCGAGCGCGACTTCTTTGCCTACGACTATTTTTCATGAGCTTTATGGCGAAGAGCAAGGGGTTCTTTCCATGTATGATTGCATTTATGGGAAGTATCCGAAGTCTTCCGATGAACTCGTTCTTATTCTTGATCGCTATAACAGGGTGGATCTTTCGACTCTCAGAGCGCTTGGCATCCTTCCTTCGGACGAAGAGAATTACGACGCCAAAATCTCTTTTGAAGACGTTCTTAACAACAATATTTATAAAGCCTATCTAAATTCGAAATTCTATGGCAAAAACCAATCGGATTGCGATTTGAGCGTTCGTGGCTATAACACCATCACGCCCCATTTGAAAAATGGCAAGATCGTCCTTGAAGGCGATACCAATGACGTGAAGGTCGTTCATCGCGTTGAAAAGGGGGATACCTCCTCGCTTGGCGCTCAAAAGATTTATGAAAATGACGCCAAATACGAACCGAAGGTCCTTAAAATCGTCGGAATTCTAAGGCCTTCCAAAGACAGTTATGTCCAATTGATGCCAACCTCTATCGGCTATCTTTCTTCCCTTACCAAAGAGTTTGTCGAAGACGCCGAGAAAAATTGCGGTTTTATTCATGAAGCCAACGAAGAATCTTGGTATATTCCAACCGGCACTTCAAAAACTTCTTCTGGGCTTGTTTATAACGAGGAGGATGATGGCAAGAAAGAAATCGAGAACGCTTTTAACTCGATTCTCGCATCGGTAAATTCCGGCGGTTCTTTGAGCGTCACTTCCATTTCCTCTCTTGCTAAGGCGCTTCGATTCACCAACTTCTACGTCCCTGAAAGCGATAAAACAAAAGGCGTCTACTATATTTTGAACGTCACCAGCTATCTCAATGAATCCCGTAAAGCGGGGAAGGATTTTAGAGGGGATTTGGTGGGTCGGCTTGTGGACGCTTTATCAGGACAGGACGAAAGGAAGAAAAAAGAAGCCACTTTCGCTTTCCTTGAAAGGATTTTGGAATCCTCTTTTTATCAAAACGGCCACGAAAAGGAGACCTACGATATCGATGGAGAGACCCTTGACATGGATTTTAATATCGCCGACCTTATCGCCTATTTCCAATCCTACTCCCTTATAACATCGATTTTGATCTTCCCAACCGCTTTGACGACAAAAGATGCCCTCACAAAGAAGCTTGACGCTTATAACGAAGGGAAAGATGAGAGCAAGAAAATCTATTATTCCGACATCATGTCCACTTTCACCTCTTCGTTATCGACCTTAATTGAAGTTCTATCCACGGTTTTGGTTGTTTTCGCATCTATTTCCCTTGTTGTTTCAAGCATCATGACTTCGATTATTACTTACGTTTCCGTCATAGAGCGAACGAAAGAAATAGGCATTTTACGAGCGTGCGGTGCCCGCAAAAGGGATGTGGGACGGCTTTTCGAGGCGGAGTGTGTGATCATTGGCTTTGTGGCTGGCGTTATTGGCGTTGTTGTTGCTGGGCTTGCTTGTTTCCCGATCGGTCAAATAGTCGACCATCTCTATCCGGGAAACAATTTGTCCCAAATCGCCTCTCTCCATCCTCTTCACGCGCTGGTTCTTATTTTGGTATCGATAGGACTGGCTTTTGTCTCGGGGCTTGTCCCCGCTCGAATAGGAGCCAACAAAGATCCAGTTATAGCCTTAAGGACGGAGTAACATGAGCAAGAAACAAGAGGAACTCGAGTCGAAAATCAAAAAAGCAAAGCAAATCTCCCCTGATTTTGCTATAGGATTGACGGATGAACAAGTCCAAGAAAGAAAAAAAGAAGGGCTTATAAACAAAGTTCCGAAAAAGGTAACGAAATCTTATTGGCGCATCTTGTTGGATAATGTTTTCACCTTTTTTAACCTCATCTATTTTGTTCTTGCTGTTTTGATGGCCTATGGGAAGACCCCTCTTTCTTCTTTCTTCTTTTTGGGCCCTGTGGTTGGAAATATTTTAGTTGGCGTCATAACCGATATTCGCGCGAGACTTCTTGTAGACAAACTCCGTCTTGTTACCGATCCTAAGGCGAATGTTCTTCGGAATGGGAAAGAGATCCCCATTGGAATAAGGGAGTTGGTACTTAGCGATGTTGTCATTCTTCGAGCGGGCGAACAAGTCTCCGCGGATTCTCTTGTCTTGAATGGTCGCTTGTATATGGATGAGTCTTTGGTGACGGGCGAATCGGTTAAGATTGAAAAACGGGTCGGAGATACGGTTTTAAGTGGCACTTTCGTGCAATCTGGTAAGGCTTACGTTCGGGTGATCAAAGTCGGCGTTGCTAATTACGCTGAAGGTTTGCAGAACAACGCGAAACGCTTTTCCCGTCCCAAAAGCGAACTTAAACGTTCCTTTTTTGCCATTTTTACAACCACCGGAATCATTGCTGTTATTTTTGGATTGACCCAACTTTTCGTGTGGCTTATTCAGTATAATTGGAATGTTTCTTATTTGGATTACCAAGCCTTCATTAGCGGATTGTCCGGCAGTTTGGTCGCGATGATACCGGCTGGTCTATATCTATTGACTTCTTTGACTTTGGCGGTTGGAGTCTTATCGCTCGCTAAAAAACGGATGAATGTGCAAGAGCTTTATTGCATCGAGATGCTCGCTCGAGTGGACACCATCTGTTTTGATAAGACTGGGACTTTAACGGACGGCAAGCTCGCTTTGGCGGATATCTTTGGCTATTCCGATTTCGACGATAAAACAATTCGTTCTGCTTTAAGGAGCATCGTTGAGGCGACGGGAGATGAAAACGGCACCGCCAAAGCCATCAAGGATGCTTGCAAAGAAGACGTTTGGAAAGCGGAATCCTTTATACCTTTCGATTCCCTCCGAAAGCTGAGCGCCGCTTCTTTTGAAAAGTGGGGAACCTTTGTGTTAGGGGCGCCTTCATTTATCGACGCCTCGCTTGACGATTACGCTTCCTTAAGAATCCAAGACCTATCCCAAAAGGGGTATCGCGTTCTTGGCTTATATTGGAGTAAGAAGAAAATAGAAAACGAAAATACCCCCGCAAAACTTAAATTAATCGCCCTCATTTCCCTCGTCGACCATATTAAGCCAGACGCGAAAGCGAACATTGAATGGTTCACTAAAAACGATGTCGCGATAAAGATAATAAGCGGTGATAATCCTACTACCGTCAGCGAAATTGCCTCTCTATGCGGCGTTCCCGATGCCAGGAAATACATATCGATGCAAGGTGTTAAAGATGAAGATATAGCGACTCTTGTGGACCAATATGCCGTCTTTGGACGCGTGAATCCAGAACAGAAGTCGCTTCTTATTGCCGCTTTACAGGAAAAAGGGCATAAGGTCGCCATGACGGGCGATGGCGTTAATGACATACTCGCCTTAAAGAAAGCGGATTGCTCTATCGCCATGGCAAGCGGCTCAAGCGCCGCTCAAAACGCTTCCCACATCGTTTCTTTGGATAACGACTTTTCTAAACTTCCTGATGTCGTCGCCGAAGGGCGGAGGGTAATTAACAACTTGCAAAGGACCTCTGCCCTCTTTTTATCGAAGACTTTCTTTGCCATAACCGTGACTACCATATTCTTGATTTCGAGTCTTTGCGGTTCGATGTCTTACCCCTTCACCACTTCGAACATGATATTGTGGGAGTTTTTCACCATCGGCATCGGTGGCTTCCTTTTGGCGCTGCAACCTTCCAAAGAACGCCTAAAAGGGAAATTCATGCAATTTATCATTTCACACGCTTTGCCTTCCGGCCTCATGGAAATGGCTTCCGTGCTTATTATCTTTGTCGTTCATTGGTGTGTCCCTTCCTTTTTAAGCGCTAGCGCAGCAACCGCATTGGCGGTTATGGTCTTTAGCGCTTTGAGCTATTTAACGATGTATGTCGTTTCTTCGCCAATGGATAAATATCGAGGAATTGTGTTCTTGACCTTGGCTTTAGCAGGTGCCGCTTTTTTCTTGTTCGATAGTTTCGGACCCCTCAAACTTTGGGGCATCGATTATTCTGGCCTTGATTGGAAGAAGGGGCTTGTGGCTGTCGCCGTCTATTTAATTTGCGGAGGATGCTATCTTTTTGGAACCGCTCTTCTTAAAAAGAGAGAGAATAGGGAGGCCAAAGGAGAACAACATGAAAATTAGAAAAGATATAGTCGACGCCTTAGAAAAAGGTCTTCCGGTCGTTGCTCTTGAAAGCACTATTATTTCGCACGGCATGCCTTATCCGAAAAACGTTGAAACGGCGCTTAAAGTGGAAAAGACGATTCGCGATAATGGAGCCATTCCGGCTACCATGGGGATTATCGACGGCGAACCCATCGTCGGCATGAGCGAAGAAGAAATCGAGGCTTTCGGAAAAAGAAAAGGGATCGCCAAGGTTTCAAAGCGGGATTTACCTATTGTGATAGCCAAAAAAGAATGGGGTGCCACAACGGTTTCCGCGACGATTCTCATGGCGGAGAAGGCCGGCATTGAGGTGTTTGTGACGGGTGGCATTGGCGGCGTTCATAGAGGCGCTGAGAAAACGTTTGACATCTCACGCGATCTTTACGAGCTTGGCTCTGAGGATGTGACGGTTGTTTGCGCGGGCGCGAAAGCGATTCTCGATATCCCAAAGACCCTAGAGGTCTTAGAAAGCCAAGGCGTCAGCGTTCTCTCCTATAAGAGCAAAAGCTTTGCTAACTTCTATTGTCGTGAGACCAACCACCCCGTGGATATGACCTTCGATACGCCGAAAGAAGCTGCTGAAGTCATTTACGCGAAGAGATCCTTTCCTTTAGAGGGAGGCATTCTCATTTCCAATCCTTGTCCCGAAGAATATGCGATGTCTCATGAGGTGATTGACTCTATTGTTCTTAAGGCGGTCAAAGAAGCCGATGAGCAAGGAATCATGGGAAAAGACGTGACGCCATTCCTTTTGAAGAGAATTGTGGAACTAACGGGCGGAGATTCTTTGGAAACGAATATTGCCCTTGTTCTTAATAATGCGGTTCTTGGGGCGAAAATTGCCGTTGAATACGCTAAAATGCGTCAAAAACAAAATATACGATGACTACTGAAGCGAAGTTCAAATACGCCCTCAAGGATATGATGATGTCGATGCCTTTGGAGGACATCAACGTTACGGCGCTTTGCCAAAAATGCGGATGTCATAGGCAGACTTTTTACTATCATTTTCAGGATATTTACGACCTTTTGGCCGCTTATTTCCTGAATGAGCAGGTAAGTGGACTTCAAAACGCCGAGGAATTGGATAAGGCTTTAGAGGCGCTTTTGGATTATTCCAAAAAGAATTTCGCCTTTTTGCAAAGCTCATATAACAGCGCGGCGCATGATCTTGTGGACGATTTCTTTTACAACAAGCTCGTGAATAAAGTTTTCACGATTATAACCGCCAAAGACAATTATCGCCTCACCGCGAATGGATATCGTCTGGTCGCTCGGCGTTTCTCAAGGCTTGTATCCGATGAGTTTGGCTATTATTTCAAGGATGCCTCGCTCACCTTGGCTCGCTTTGACAAAGGAATGAAAAAATTCATCAAAGCATCTCTTTTGACGGTATTCCCCGCTCTTATAAGCTTATCGAAGGAGGAAAAGAAGCGATGATGGATTTCGATTTCATTAATCCGACTCGAATCGTCTTCGGAGAGGGAAAAGAGAAGGAGGTTGGCTCCCTTTTATCCAATTATGGTTACAAGAAGGCGCTCCTGGTTTATGGCGGCGGCTCCATCAAGAGAAGCGGCCTTTATGATGTTATTGTCGAAAGCCTTAAGGAAGCGAAGATCGCTTTTTTAGAGCTTTCCGGCATCAAGGCCAATCCCGATGTCTCCTTTGTCAAAGAAGGTCTTTCTATCGTCCGAAAAAATCCTGTCGATGTCATACTGGCCATTGGTGGCGGAAGCGTTATCGACGTTGCCAAAAGCGTGGCCGTTTCCTATTTCTATAAAGGCGATCCGCTGGACTTCAACCGCCATCGTCTCGCTCCTAGTAGAGCGCTTCCCATTGCCGTGATTCTAACGATAGCCAGTGCTGGCAGCGAGTCGAGCGATTCTTGCGTTATTAGTTCTTATGAAGAGAATTTCAAAGGAGGATTCAACTCCCCTCTTGTCCGTCCTTTCTTGGCCATCGAGGACCCAGTCCTTTTGAAAACGGTCCCACTTCGACAAAGAAACGCCGGCATCGTTGATATGATGATGCATAGCATGGAGCGCTTCTTTGCTAAAAGCAATCCCTTCCAACTTGCAGACGATTGGTCGCTATCGCTTATAAAAAACGTAAAAAACGCTGCAAAAGCCCTTTTGAATGATCAAAATAACATGGACGCTCTCGCTGCTCTCATGCTCGATTCGAGTTTAGCCCACGATGGTTTGACAAGTTTGGGGAAGAAGCCTTGTTTCGTTGTCCATCCTTTGGAACACGCCTTATCGGGGTATAATCCTCACATTATTCATGGTGAAGGTATTGCGGTTTGTTACCTAGGTTGGTCGCGCTACGTCTATAAGCAAGATCTCGCTAAATTTTCTCGTTTTGCCCGCTTTGTCTTCGATATTAAAGAGAATAATGATGAAAAAGCCGCTATAATGGGTATTGAGGCCATGGAAGCTTTTTATAAAGAGCTCCAGGTCCCCTGTTCTTTGAAGGAACTTGGCCTTTTCTCGAAAGACATACCTTCTCTTACGAATTTAGCAACTGGTAACGGAACACGTGTGATTGGCTGTTACCCACAATCACTAAATAAAGAGGATGTAGAAAAAATCTATGACCTTTGCCTATAAGCAGGAGGAATGTTTATGAAAAAGAACGATTTCATGGGTTATTTGGTCTATGCCATCATGATTGGCATAGCAATTGGCGTTGGCCTAGGGGTTATTCGTCCCCTCTTTTCAACGAATGCCTTGCTTCAAGGAAACGTCGGCATTGTTTTTGTGTTGCTCGCCGTTATCGGAGGCATTATATTCACCGCTCTTATGTTGGAGCTTGGTCACCTTCTTGGAGCTAAAGTGGGTAAATACAAAGTTACTTCTTGGAACTGTCTCTTCTTCCAATTCAAGAAAGACGAGAAAGGAAAGACGAAATTCGCTTTCGCTAATTTCGATGGCATTACCGGAGAAACCAAATATGTCCCTCTCGATCCAAAGAAAAGCAATCCAAGGCACATTATTTTCATGCCCTTGGTGTTTTTCTTGCTTGAGGTTATTGTTTGTTCCGTTTTGATGGTTTTAGGAAATATTTTTGGTGGGGCGTGGATTTGGTCGTTTATCGTTGGTGTTGTCGTTTTAACGGTGGGCGGCATGATTTTCCTTTACGATATTTTCCCCGCTGCGCTTGATGGAAAAAACGACGGTTTCTTAATCCCTATCCTCAATAACAAAACGAACGTCTATGCCTATAATGAGATGCTTATTGCCGAGGATATGATGCGGAGAGGCAAGAAAGTCACTTCCACTCCCGTTTATCAAAACGTGACTGACTTTACCTATCGACTCAATGATGTGACGATCTATAACCGTCTTGCCGATGGCGATTATAATGGCGCCTTGGAAATTAATGAGCTGACCATCAATTCTAAAGATACGGTTTCTCGTAGAATCTATAACAACGCTATCGCCCAACGCACCGCGATAGATTTGTATAGAAAGCCCTTAGAAGAAGCGAAAGAAGAATATATAGCGCTTCCTTTGGAGGAAAAGAAATATATTGAATCCCTGGCGAGTGCCCCGGCCGTTCGGGCTTATATACTTGTTAGCGGTCTTATTAACGACTCCATCAACGAAACAAAAGGAGCCATGGATCAAGCCGATGCCGCCATTAAGGCGTCTGGCGAAGATAAGAGAAAAGTCGAAGAAAGATTAATGAAGTTTGCTGTGAAAAAGGTTCTCGAAAAGCATCCGGATTGGGATTTCTCCGAATACAACATCAACAAGGATTCGTTGACGAATAGACAAGAGACGAAGGAAGAACCGAAAAACGAAACCGAAGAATCGGAAAAGGAAGAAAAATAACCCTCTAAAGAAGTTAACAAAAGGCGCGATTTAGCGCCTTTTTTAGTGCTTCCAAAAGGAACGGTAGAGGTCTGTTTTTAAAAGCTTGGAAAAGGTTTTGGCTGGGAAGCGCGATATTAGGCTCGATAAGTTTGTTGCGCTTAGATGCTCTTGTCGTACGTAGTTTGATAATGTCGATAGATTTTCTTCTATTTCCGAAGTTGGGGTGGATGATATATAAGTCAAGAAAGAAACGAGAGAAACGTTGTATTTATCGATTTTTACATATGGCTTTCGGAGGATGAAGTTCTCATTGAACATTGAAACGCTTTTCCTTCCACTTGTGGCTAAGTTGCTTACGATTTCTAGTTTATTGTCTTTTGGTGAAATAGCTTTGCCTTTTAATATATTAAGGAAGGCTTTTCCAGAAAAGAAACCATATACCTTTCCGTTTCTTTCTATATAGCGGAGTCGAATGGCATCCAGCGCGGTTGGGCTTTTTGCGCCTTTAAAGAAATAAATGCCATATGAATACCTTTCTATCTTTCCTTCGTGAATCCAAGAAAGAACCTCTTTTTTGAGGGTTGGATCCACCATGTAATCTTTCAAGAAATCACTCATGAGAAAGAGAGTTCCAGGTGGATTTTTATCACTTAGTTTCGAGAGGTTATTTTTCTTCATGTTTTAATTATAAAATAAACTAAACAAGAGGTAAAAATATAAATTCCTTTTTTAAAACACGCGATTATATCGAGCAAAAACAATTATCAAATTTTAGATTTAATCTTTTTGCTCACCTTCTATTTTGTTTTTAGGCGTAACCTCGGTTGCTTTCCCTTTTTTTGTCGCCAACTCCTGTCATTAATTTTTTTAGAAGCGGCTTCAATTATTTGCTTTTTAAAATCTTCTGGATTCGGATAGTCCCCTTTATTTGCCTCAAAATCTGTCAATTTTTTTACGAGGTTATCAAGTATATCCACATATTCGTCAAAGCCAATTTGATAGAAATAACCCAATCCGGTTTTAACATATTTGTTTTCGTCTTTGCACAATACAGTTATTACACCGTTTTCAAAGAGAGCGGTCACACAATTGACGATTAACTTGCCTATGTTCGTTGAAGACGTAATCGGCTTATATTCGCTCCCTCCGCAATAAAGATCATCAATCGTCGTTTTGGTGGCATCGGCTATCTTTTTTAGAGAGCGGAGACCGATGTTCCGATTTCCGTTCTCGTAACTCGAAATCTGTGTAATAGAAATCCCGGTTAATTCGTGCAAATCGCGTTGCGTCAGCGCCACCTTTCGTCTTGCCGCTTTTATTCTTTCCCCGATTATTTTGCCCTCTTTACCACTTTCCATATGTTTCTCCCTTTTGCAAATAAAACTTATCTATTACGATAAAGTTTACTAATAAGATAATTTATACTCTCAAAAATGAGTAGTTTGTTGTTTGCCTTTTGATTATCTAGTTCCGATTTTTCAATGCGTTAATTTTTTCGTGTGGGCGGCAAAAGCACGCCTTCAGAAAGGCGGTTAAACAGCATGGCAAATTCTTATAAACCGGGCGGCGGCAATAAACCTCAGCCATATGTGCCGGCGGGTTGCGGCGAAAAAAGTGGTGAGTATACCGACGCCCTTCCGTCAAGCGAAAAGAAAACCGACAACCAGCCAACCGGAAGGAAAAATTGTTTCATAAAAAACATTCCTTTTAGGTTTAATTTTATGAATTCAAAATTGGTTCGAAGCGTTGTCGTAACAATCGTTGCTGGCCAAGGGGCCTCTATCCCAAGAAATGGACGGCCGAATTCTGTGGTCAAAAAAATAATCGGTGGTTACGTTGCGACGGAAAGATATTACGATAATATGGGGAGGGCATATTTGGACATAGATTATACTTGTCACAAAAACATTGCGACTCATCCGTATGTACCTCATGTTCATCGTTGGAAACTTGATGATAATGGCGAACTGCATAGGCAATCGTGGGAGAAATTTCAATGAAAGCAGAATGTATTGAATGTTTGGTAGATTGTAACAGAGAGATTGAGTTCACCTATCTAGGAAAAGAATATTCAATCACCTATTACAACGACAAAAGAGAGAATTATATTTCCGTTTGTGAGGCTTTTAAAAAACCGATTGATGTGAAAAACGCGTCCGAGGTACTCAAGTTAAAAATTGGTTCCTTAACTTTGGAGCAAATCTTTGCGAAGCTTCCGGATTCCGCCTTCGACATTTATTAAAACTTTGATTTCTACTATCTAAATCTCTTTCTCTAAAAAGTCGGCCCTTCCGCCGACTTTAAACCAACAAGTGGTCTAGATTTTACTTCCCGCCGATGTTCATCGACTTGATTAAGACATCTGGAACGGTGAATGAAGACGGAAGAAGTTCCTTTTTGTTATCGAATTCCTTGACATCTAAGAGCATCTTTAGGAGGTTTCCCGATAAGGTGATGAGGTTAAGTGGTTCTCCTAACTTGCCATCTCGAATCATGAATCCTTCGGCTTGGCAAGAGAAGTCGCCGCTTCGAGGATTAATCCCAGTTCCTAACCCCGCGATATCGGTGATATAAACGCCTTCTTTGACGCCTTTAATCATATCGTCGAAGCTCTTTCTCCCAGGCTTAACGAATATGGAAGAATAGCCGATTCCCATTTTTGAACCGCTCATGGTTCCGTTTGCTGTTGTTTCTACGCCCATCTTTTTGGCGGTGGATCTATTGTGGAGATAAGTTTGAAGAACGCCTTTTTTGATCAAGGGCTTATTGAACTTGGCTACGCCTTCATCGTCGAAGTAGGAATAGAAGATGTCCTTATTCAATGGCATCTCGAAAATGTTCACTTTCGTTGACGCTATTTTCTCTCCGATTTTGCCTTCGACGAGGCTGGAATGCTTTTGCACCTCTTCAGCCGATAATTGACCGATGAAGTATTCGAGGATGTCGGCAAAGACTTCCGCTTTGATGGCAGTCGGATACTTCTTGCTTTCACATTGGACGGCACCGAATTTCTTTAAGGCTTCTTCGGCCGTCTCTTTAACGAATTTCTCCTCGTCGAATTTTTTGGGATCGCAATCGAGATAGAGATTATATCCGGTTTTTGTTTCCGTCCCTTCTTTCGCGACGATTCCGGCTGCGATAAAGAAATAATTGCTCTTTTGCTTAAGCTTTAAGCCATAGGAATTGAAAAGGTCGGTTTCGGCATCGACCCTTTGGAAAGAGACGCTAGAAACGTCGGTTATCCTTTTGTCATATGCCAAAAGCTTTTGTTCGATGGATTTGAGGAGCCTGACAATGTCTTCCGACTTCCAAGCGTCGAGTTCTTTCGAATAAAGGCTTCTCTTTTTGTATTTTTCGCTTCCTTTAAAGAAATCCAAAAAGTCTTTGTTTTCAGAGATGCTTGCGCTCTCTTTGATGCCTTCGATTAAGAAGTCATAGGTGCTATTGTCGAGTTTTTCGGTTGTGGCGCCGCCAAGCCTGCCATTATAAATGCCCGTGGCAATAAGGCTTTGAGAATCGGCAACGAGGAAACGTTCTACGTCTTTATGGTAGATCTTAATGGATTGCCTTGTTCCTTTGGTGGTAAGGACTTGAATAGAAGAAATCCCTTTTTCCTTTGCGTAATCGATAAATTTTAAGATATTCATTCCAATTTTCCTCCTCGTCCGCCAACGGTAATCTCCTTGATCCGTATTGTTGGTTGTCCGACGTTGACTGGCACCATGCCAGATGCCGAGCCACACATACCTTGACCAAGATCGACATCATTTCCGACTCGATCGATGTTCATAAGGACTTCTTTGCCAGATCCGATGAGCGTGCACCCTTTGACCATTTCGCATACCTTGCCATCGCGGATGATATAGGCTTCGCTTGCGGAGAAGTTGAATTCGCCAGTGGTTGGTTCAACGCTTCCGCCTCCGAAGTTCGTAACATAGATCCCAAGCTTTGTATCTTTTATGATGTCCTCGGGCTTGTCCTTTCCTGGGGCGATATAAGTGTTGCTCATGCGGGAGGTGGGTTCATAACGATAGCTTTGTCTTCTTGAGCAACCGTTGGCCTCCATATGGAGTCGGCGTCCATTGAGCTTATCCACTAAGAAACCGACGCAGATTCCGTCTTTGATGAGTTGATTCTTTTGTGTGATGTGGCCTTCGCTATCAATGTTGTTCGAACCCCATTCGTTAGGCATTGTGCCATCATCGCATGCGCTCACGATAGGACTGGCAATTTGCTGACCGATAGAGTCGCTAAAAACGCTTAACTTCTTAGCGGTTGCGGTGGCTTCTAAGCTATGTCCGCACGCTTCGTGGAAGATAACGCCACCCCAGCCATTCGCAATGACGACTGGATAACGTCCGCTTGGGCATTCTTTCGCGGATAAAAGAGCGATGGCCTTTTCGCCAACCGTCTTGGCTAAGCCCTTCCAGTCGAGTTCGTCTTTGAAGTAATGCCAGCCAGCATAACGCCCTGGCGCGGCATAATAGGATTCTATTTGTCCTTTGTCGGAAGCGACCGCCGTCATCATAAGGCGTCCTCTTTCCTCGAGATTCGTGAACTCTTTCCCGATTTCTCCTTCCGCTAAAAAGATTTGAATGTTGCTTACGTTTGTGGCGAATGAATCCACCACACGAACAAGACGTTTGTCGACCGCCATAGTTATGGAGGCGGCTTCCTTTAGAAGCGAGATCTTCTCCTCCGAACCTACGTCGTTAAGGTGGTCTGCCACCTTGTTAATGACCTTAATTCTTTGCTTTTCGATGGATTGGACGGTTATTATTCTTTCGCCTTCGAAACCGGCGGCAAGTTTATTTGCCAAAGACAAAAGAGACTTGGCGCTGGTGTTAGAGGTATAGCCATAAACGCTTTTGAGGCCTTTCAATATGCGTAAGCCGACGCCATATGATTCTGAGCGGATGGAAGAGTCGACTTTTCCGTTTTCGAGTTTCACGCTTTTGGAAATGGTGTCTTCGGCGTAGATTTCGGCATAGTCGCCACCCGTTCTCAAGGCTTCATTAAGAACTTTTATTGCGAGTGTTTTTGAAATCATAAATGCTCCTTTCCGGTGAACTTAGCATAGCTAAGAGACATTTTCACTATCTTAATATTGTGTTTTACTCTTTTTGTTGAACTTCGGATAAGAAAAAGCACAATAAAAAAGCAAGGAGAGACTATGGCAAAGCTTTTCTACCAAGGACACGCATCCTTTCGAATCACGACCGACGAAGGCGTTGTTATTTTTATCGATCCGTATGCGGGAGTCGGCTATCAAACACCGGCGGACATTGTCCTCATTACTCATGAACACTATGACCATAACGACATCGCCAAAGTGAAGGTCACCCCACGTACCATCGTGATTCGGGCAAAAGACGCTTTAACGAACGGAGTCTATCATTCATTTGTTGAGAAAAACGTTAATATCACTGCAGTTCCCGCTTATAATTCCCATCACCCTAAGAGCGAATGCGTCGGCTATCTTCTTTCTTTTGATGGTATTAGGCTTTATCACGCGGGCGATACGGACCTTATCCCAGAGATGAAGGAATTAAGGAAAGAGAATATCGATTACGCTCTTTTGCCGATTGATGGCTACTACACGATGACTCCAGAGGACGCTAGCGAAGCATCTCGCATCATTGCTCCAAAACACTTGATTCCGATGCACATGAAGCCGGGGCTTTTATGGGACATGAAACAAGCCATGAAAGTTCATGCGCCCATGGCAATGCTTATGCGCCCCAACGATAATATAGAGCTTAGGAAGGACTGAAAATGGAAGCTTTTAAAATACTAAAAAGAATCGCGTTTTATCTTCTTTTCGTCGTTGCCGCGACGCTTTTCTATAGAGAAATGATTTGTTTTTCTCTTTTTGCCTATAAAGAGACGTGGGAGACATTTACTTTCGATTTGCTTATGAATGACGTTTTCTTACCTCTTCTTTATGCCACCTTGTCTTTAGGGGTTACTTTGGTGACGCAATTTCTTTTGATAGGGAAACCCAAAGAAATGGAAACAACCATTTACCCATGGACTTTGATGGTTTATTTCGGGATTGGCGCCATCGCATCGATCATTATTTTGGCTATTGGCTTGACGAAGATTCCTTCTGAGCCTCTTAATCAGAACCCATTCTTTCTTATTATTCCCATTATTGTGGTTTTGCTTTTCACTTTGAGCGAGGTTTTGTGGGGATTTTTGTATTTTCTCAAAAACAAAAAGGAAGAAAAACGACGAGAAATAGAGACTTTAGAGGAAGAGAAGAAGAAAGCAAAAGAGGACGCTAAGGTCTCTTTGACGAAAGGAGAATAGGAAAAAGGATATTCTTCATCCTGTTTTATTTTTTTGGTGAAATCGTCAATCGTGTTTTTAAGAGATGTCAGTCTAAACTTTCTCGAAACAAATAATCGCTCTTTCTAAGGAAGAGGAGAAGATATATTGGATGTGCCCGATTCTTTGTTCTTCGCCGGCAAGTCTTTTTCCCAAAATACAAATGCGCATGGAGTGGTGGGATTCGTTTGGAACGAATGGTCTAAAGCAGCGCGATCGGAGAGGGGGGCGCGGACAAAAAACTGGACTGTGTTCAAATTCGTTAAATAGGCAAAGTAAGTTTTATCGAACAGTCTAAGAATGGCGTTTTCTCTTATAAATCGCTTTTTCTAATCTTAATTGGCTAGAAAGCGCTCTCTAAGCCTTCTAAATAAGAAGACTCCATTTAGAACTCGATAACCATGGCAGGCTCCTTTGCTTGTTTTTTGCTATTGCACGCTCAAATAGTGGCAATTGACGGAATTGTTGATGGTGGTAAAATCCTTACAAATGAAGCCTTTTCTAATGTCTCTAGCGGAAGAATAATATCAATTAAAACAAAGATAAAAGTCTTTTTCGCTCCGACGTCAGCAAAATCGCTTCTAAAACACAATTAAGGAAGAACAAGGAGAAACAAAAATGAAGAAAAGGAAGATATGCGCACTTTTGCTTGCCTTTATGGCGACGATGCCGCTTGTTGGTTGCAATAGCGAACCGGTCGTCGGCCCAAAAGGAGAGACGGGAGAACGAGGATCCGATGGGAAAGACGGCGTTTCAGTCGTCTCTATCGGGAAGACTTCGTCGGATGGTCTTGTCGATACCTATACGATCGTCTATTCCGATGGAACGAAGTCGTCTTTCACAGTGACCAACGGCGCCGCCGGAAAAGATGGAATACAAGGCCTTCCCGGTGAAGACGGGCATAGTCCGGTGGTCACGATATCGGACGACGGCTATTGGGTTGTCGACGGCGTGAAGACGAGCACCAAAGCCCAAGGGGAACGCGGAAACGACGGCAAAGACGGCAAAGACGGCTCTTCCCTTCTTACTGGCAACGGCGCTCCAGAAGCCGATTTAGGGAAAGACGGCGACTCCTATATTGACCTAGATACATGGGATTACTATGTCAAAGAGGAAGGAGTTTGGAACGCCTCTGGAAACATAAAAGGGAAAGACGGCGATAAAGGCGCTACTGGCGCCGATGGAAAAGAAGGCGCGGATGGGACTTCTATGCTCACTGGCGAAGGAAAGCCTTCTGAGGAACTTGGTAAAACAGGCGACTCGTACATCGATTTGAACACTTGGGATTGTTACGTGAAGGGTGAAAACGGTTGGGTGTTGAAAGGGAATGTCAAAGGGAGCGATGGCGCCAAAGGCGACAAGGGCGATAAAGGAGATAAAGGGGATGCCGGAAAGGATGCCATCACCTACGTTCCTTGCATTTTCAATAACTACGACGGCACGAAACTTTGGGAATTCTATTTCGAAAAAGGAAAAGACGCCGTCTATTCTGGCCCAACTCCAACGAGACCGGATGAAACTGATGGCGAGGATATTATCAAATGGACCTTCTCTGGTTGGGACAAATCGCTTGAAAACATTCAACAACCGACGATTTTCACGGCGGAGTACGAATGTTTATATGACTGCACCTTCCTCAACTACGATGGCACGAAACTTTGGGATTGCAAGGTCAATCGAGGCGAGTCGGTTGTCTATGGCGGAGCCACTCCGACGCGAAGCCCAGAAACAAGCGGAACCCAAACAATCGAATGGGTATTCGAAGGCTGGGATAAGTCTTTAGATAACATCACGAAGGATACGACATTCACGGCCGTATTCAATGCGCCGAACGCTATCAGATGCACGTTCGTCAATTACGATGGATCTGTTCTCGGCTATTCTTATTGTGGCGTTGGTGGGAATGCTTCTTATTCCGGAGAGAAGCCATCCAAACCCGATTCCGATGATGGAAATGGGACGGTTCTCCGTTATAGCTGGGAGGGATGGGACAAATCGCTAAAGAATATCCAAGAAAACACCACGATCACGGCCAAATACTCGGAGAGGACCTACTATCGGTGCGATTTCATAAACGAAGACGGAACGCTTCTTGAAAGCAAGCTCGTCGCTTCTGGCGGCACCGCTTCGTATAAAGGGAAAACTCCCTCTATTCCGAAAACGGCAGAAGGCACCAATGTTACCAAATATTCTTTTAAGGGTTGGGATAAAACATTAAGTGGCGTGACTGCACCAACGACCTTTACGGCCACCTATTCTTCGACAAAATATACGGGATATAAGGTCTCGTTCATGAATCAAGACGGCTCCCTTCTTTATAGCGATTATTTTGAAGAAGGAACGACCGCTCGATGCCCTAACGATTTGCTTCCTTGGTCTTATGACGAAAAGGATGTCACTCTTTTCGCTGGCTGGGATGCCTCTTTGAAAAACATCACTTCGGAGAGGACGGTTACGATGAGGGTAAAGACTATCACCAGAGAACAAAATGGCGAATGGCCGCAGACGATAGAGGAAGACGAAGGCATCGTTTCTTCTTTGGAAGCCTCAAAACAAGACGCCGATGGCTATTATCATTATGGCAAGGAGCGTTATGAAAGGGACGGATCTAAATTCCGTAAGGTTGAGCCCATACGTTGGAGAGTTCTTTCTAGTGAACTCGGTAACGTGTTCGTCGTCTCTGAGTACGCCTTGACGGATAGACGTTTTAATAAGTACTATGAAGGTCTTAGCGAAGACGGCTTTTACGCGAATAACTACGAGAATTCGGAAATCAGGAGATGGCTGAATGACGACTTCCTTACGTCCGCTTTCAAAGACGATTCTCTTGTTCTGACCACCGAAGTCGATAACTCGCCAAAAAGCACAGGATATTCAGATAACGAATATGCTTGCGTTAACACAAATGACAAAATTTTTCTTTTGAGTTATGAAGATGTTACGAACGAAGATTATGGATTTTCGAACGATGAAGATAGAGTCTGCAAAGATCTATCAGGCAATGCCACACCTTGGTGGCTCCGTTCCCCGCTCGTCTACTACTCGAACTGCGCGAGGTATGTCTATTCGGACGTCGACGTCGACAACTACTACGTCAACCGCAACCACGGCGTCCGCCCCGCTTTGCATTTCAATTTCGACTGAAAGGAGAATCTCGCCGCGCGGAATCTAGAAGGCGTGCCTTCCCGTGCGGCTAAAGCATCGTTATGTCTCAGCCAAAAAGTGAGCTTTATGTCATTACGTCGATGAAAAATTTGGTCGAATACGTTTTGACGATATCCGAAAAGTCGCCAAAAAAGTTTCGATATTCGCTTCTGGATCGTATGCATAAAGCGTGCTTCGAAGGTATTGAACTTCTTTATGAAGCCAATTCCTGTCCTCTTTCTAGCGTTGAGCGTCGTCAAAAACAAACGATGTTCCGTGTGAAGCTTAAAGTCATTGATTATTTAGGGGGCGTTGGAGAAGGCAGAGGTTGCTTCACTTTTCATCAATACGAGACGATATGCAAATATATTCATGATTGCGATCGCCTTCTTAGGGCTTGGGTGACATCCGACCAGCGTCGGGCCGAGGAAGGAAGCAATAAGGAGAAGGCTATATGACTGGTCGCCGCGAGGTTTTCTCCGTTCCCCGAACGACAACAACTCGAACTACGCGAGGTATGTCAATTCGGACGGCAACGTCAACAACAACAACGTCAACAACAACAACGGCGTCCGCCCCGATTTGCCTGGCCCAAAAGATTTCACTCTTGGGATTCGCCGATTCCTTGGGCAAGGGCCCAAGGACTGACCAGCCACGCAAAGGAGCCCATCTTCTTGCTCGAAAGGGCGATTTGGCCGTCATATCTTCACTCGAATCATGTTCTAGGGAAGATTGCCCGGGAGGGATGGCGGCCCTTTTTTATGAGTCTTTATGACGACGTCTTTTCCTTTTCAAACTTGCTTTATGCCGAACGGATGACAAGGAAGGGGAAAAGGGGGAAGAAAGATGTTATCGCATATGAGCAAATGCTAGGTGGCAATATCTACGACCTCTATGAACGCTTGCGGAAGCGTGAATATACCGTATCCCCTTATCATTTCTTTGAAATCTTCGAACCGAAAAGAAGGGAAATACAAGCGCTTCGGTATGAGGATCGAATCGTTCAAAGATGTCTTATGGACAACTATTTATCCGAACTTCTGAAGCGGCATTTGATTTTTGATAACGCCGCTTGTCGGAAGGGAAAAGGCACCGATTTTGCTAGGAATCGTCTTAAAGGCTTTCTAAGAGCCCTAAACCGAAAGGGAGAGGTCTATGTTTTGCAATATGACATTCATCATTTTTTTGAGTCCATTCCACACGATCGTTTGAAAGAAAAACTGAAGCGTCTCGTATCAGATTCCGAAATGCTTTCGTTCCTATTTAAGATCATCGATTCCTTTAACGAAGAAAGTGGGATGGGCCTTCCGATGGGAAATCAAACGTCCCAGGCGTTCGCTCTTTTTTATTTGGACGAGATTGATCGGCTTTTGAAAGAATGTTTCCAAGTGGAAGGCTATGTTCGCTATATGGATGATGGGATAGCGCTATCGCATTCTCTTCGCCTTCTCCAAACGGCTTTAATGGAATTGTCTTCCCGCCTTTCTTTGCTTGGCCTTTCTTTGAATCCGAAAAAAACGGGTGTTTATCCAGCGAAGAACGGCATATCGTTTTTGGGCTTTCGTTTCCTTCTAGGCAAAAATGGAGAAACCTATCTTCGCATAGAAAAAAAGAAAGCGAGACGTGCCCTTAGATATTTGGCGGAAAAGAACTCCATCCAATCTATAGATACCTATTTGTCCTATGTCTCAAGAGCCAAAGAAAGAGAACTATCTTCTTGTCTTAAAAAGATGCGGGGCGTTCTTGCGAAGAGCAAAAACGGATGAATATTGCGGGGATTTTTTAGTTTTAATTCTTTCTCATCTATTATGGCGCAATAAGGATTGAGCGTGGGTTGAAACATTTTCGAGGTAGGAACGCACTTGTTTTAAAACGCTAGCGCTTTTCAAAAGGGCTATTAATAAAAATAAGTTGCTAACCATCGATTCTTAATGTAGCATTACACGCGTATCTCTCTTAGTTATGAATTTAACTAGGCGAAAGGAGTAAAGAAAATGAAGAAAGACATCCATCCCGAGTACCACAAGTGCACCGTTACTTGCATTAGCTGCGGCAACACCTTCGAAACTGGTTCGACTCTCAAAGAAATCAAGGTTGAAACCTGCTCGAATTGCCATCCTTTCTATACTGGCAAACAACGTACTGCTGCGAACGATGGCCGCATTGACCGCTTCAACAAGAAGCTTGCCAAGGCTCAAGCCAAGAAATAGGTCATTCTCGATAAGCTATTACCCCCCAAATAAGCGGGGGTTTTCTTTTATCTAGGCGTATTGGAAATCCGGCGTTTTGGACAAAAATGGGCGCAAATGGTAACATAATGTGGTTCTTTTGACGTAGACGGTCGTTTTTTATTTGTTTTTAGATGGAAGGAGGCAAAGATGACGCTAGAAAAGAAAGCAAAACTCTATCATCACGCAAAGAGCGTTGGCCTTGTGCTTTTGGGTTGTCTTATTTTGGCTCTTGCGGATGCTCTTTTCATCATGCCTTGCGATGTCGTCAATGGAGGTATCGATTCCCTTGGCATTATCTTTAACTATTTCTTTGGAGACAAACTTGGCTTCAATATTAGCGATATTTCCATTGCCGTCATCCAAATCCTCCTTTGGTTGCTTGGCTTGTTCTTGCTTGGCAAGAAATTCTCCCTTTACACCCTTTTAGGAACGCTTGCTTTTCCAGCTTTCTACTCTATTTTCTTGCGGATGGATCTTGCGGGCTTGCTAAAAATCACCGATTTCTATTCAAGGCACACTTTCGATGGACAATTGGATTTCTCCGTTATTTTGGTGGCGGGTCTTTTTGGCGGTGTCTTAAGTGGCGCTGGCGTGGCTTTGACCTATCTTGGAGATGGCTCTACGGGTGGTATGGACATTGTCGCTTTCCTTATAGCCAAATACACCAAGATAAAACAGGACTTAGGGGGTCTTTTTCTTGATACGACGATGATTCTTGTTGGCTTTCTTTGTCTCCAAAGCTGGGAGCTTGCTCTTTCGGGCATTATAAGCGCTATCGCGGCGGCTTTTGCAATACGTCTCATTTATGTTCAAAACGATAATCCAGTGATCATGGATATCATTAGTGACAATCCTGAGCCGATTATGGATTTCATTCACGAGAAACTCGATCATGCGACTACCCTTTTTGAGATTGAAGGGGGCTATACAGGCGAAAAGAAGAAGTGCCTTCGCTCGGTGGTTTATGGCACGGAAGCCAAGGATGTAAGGGCCTTTGTGTCTTCGGTTGATGAGAACGCCTTTGTGACGACGTCCGTCGCTTCGAATATCAGCGGCGAAGGGTTTGAGCCTTTAAGCGTCTCTCCGCGCTCCTTGAAGCGAATCCTTCATAGCTATGGCATCAAGACCAAAGAAGAGCTTAAAAAAGAGAATGAAAAAAATAAAAATAACCAGCAAAAGCCTAACGAAAATCAAGAAAACAAACAATAAAAGCTATTCTTTCACTTCGATGAATTCAGTATGGGGCGCTAACGATTGGTAATCGTTTGGAATGGGTCCATTCGTAATAATGATAGAAACGTCTTTGATGTCGCAGGTGTGAGCTAAGGATTTTTTATTGAACTTCCCTATATCTACCAAAGCGATAGACTTCGAGGAGTTCTCAATCATGATTTTCTTTAGACGCGCTTGCTCTTCTGTCAACTCGCTAAAACCAAAGTCTTTATCGATTCCCGAAGTGCTCATGATGCATAGCGAAGCATGATAACCTCTTAGCATTTCTTCGGCAGCGCTTCCAAGAACGCTATTGGTGGAAGCTTTGATTTTGCCACCGAGTAAAATAACGTCGTGTTTGGTTTTGATGATAAGCTCGTTCGCAATGATAAGGCCATTGGTGATGACCAATAGGTTCTTAAATTGTTGCAGCATCGTCACGAGTTGAAGGCAAGTGGAACTACTATCTAAAAAGATTGCGCTATTGGGCTCGATGAAGCGGATGGCCTCTCGAGCTAAGGCTCTTTTTTCTTTTAGGTTTTGCTTTTCTCGAAGGAAGAAAGAAGAATCTTCTATGCTGCTATTGCTTTTCAAGATGGCGCCGCCAAAGGTTCTTGTGATAAGGCCTTTTTGTTCCATTCTTGCCAAATCTCTTCGGATGGTGGATTCTGAGGTGTAAAGCTTGTTGGCTAGATCATAGACGGTACAAGAGTTTTTGACTTTGAGTATCTCTAATATCTTTTCGGTTCTTTCGGCATCTAACATGATTGATTAATTATGATTGAATTTGCTTAAGTGTGCAAGATTTGCGCAAAACGCTCAAATTCTTTTGCGCAAAATAAGCACACCGATTGCGATTCTTTTGCCTCAAAAAATAGAAAATACACCATAAAAATCCTTTCTTTCTATGGTGTGAATCCCGTTGTTTAGAAGTTTTAATCGATGTTCCATTTTGCTCGTTTTTCATCTTTTAGCCATTTCTTTCACGCGCGTATAGTCACTTTTCTTTTTTCCTAGCATAATAATGGAAACAGGACCGATGTCCTAAATAATAAGGAGACAAGAAAAGATGCAATTCAAATCCCGTCTTATCGGTGGATACCCTGTCATCGGTATTCGTCCGACTATCGATGGCAGAAGAGGACCCCTTAAAGTTCGCGAATCTCTTGAAGAGCAAACGATGGGGATGGCATTAAGTGCCAAAAAGCTTTTAGAAGAAAACGTCCGCTATAGCGATGGCGAACCCGTCAAGGTTGTCATTGCCCCTTCGACGATTGGCCGCGTTCCTGAAAGTGCGGCCTGCGCCGAATATTTCAAGAAACAAGGCGTTGATATCACTCTTACCGTGACGCCATGCTGGTGCTATGGCGCCGAAACAATGGATATGGATCCGATGACCATCAAAGCCGTTTGGGGCTTTAATGGCACGGAACGTCCGGGCGCCGTTTATCTCGCTTCCGTTTTGGCGACACACGCTCAAAAAGGCCTTCCCGCCTTTGGCATCTATGGGCATGAGGTCCAAGACAAAGATGACATGAGCATTCCGGAAGACGTCAAGACTAAGATTCTTCGCTTTGCGCGCGCTGCCGTTGCGGCAGCGACGCTCCGTGGCAAGAGCTATCTCCAAATTGGTTCGAGTTGCATGGGCATTGGTGGTTCCATCATCAATCATGAGTTCATGGAAGAATACCTTGGCATGCGCGTCGAAAGCGTGGATGAAGTCGAAATCATCCGCCGCATGACTCTTGGCATCTATGATCAGAAGGAATATGAGAAGGCTCTTGCTTGGGTGAAGAAGAATTGCCACCCTGGGTTCGATAAGAATCCTAAAGAACTTCAAAGAACCCCTGAGCAAAAAGAGAAGGATTGGGAGTTTACCGTCAAGATGTGTTGCATCATCAAAGATCTTTATAACGGCAATAAGAATCTCCCAGAAGGGTGTGAAGAAGAAGCCCTTGGCCATAATGCCATCGTCGGCGGCTTCCAAGGACAACGTCAATGGACGGACTTCTATCCAAATTGCGACTTCCCCGAATCGATTTTGAATAGCTCATTCGATTGGAGCGGCGCTCGCGAACCTTACACATTGGCAACCGAAAACGATACTCTCAACGGCATCGGCATGTTGTTCGAAAGGCTTCTCAATGGTCGCGCGACGATTTTCGCTGATGTTCGCACATATTGGTCTGGAAACAGCGTGAAGCGCGTGACTGGCTATGATATCGAAGGACACGCTAAAGAAGCAGATGGATTCCTCCATCTTATCAATAGCGGCGCTCAATGCATCGATGCCTGTGGTGAAGTGACCGATGAAAAAGGCAATCACGTCATGAAGAAGTGGTGGGAAATGACTGACGAAGACATTACGAAGTGCATGAATGCCACCACTTGGCCGTATGCCGATCTTGGCTATTTCCGCGGTGGCGGATATAGTTCCCGCTATCTCACACGCGCTGAGATGCCAATGACGATGATTCGCTTGGATATCGTCAAAGGTCTTGGACCAGTCCTCCAAATCGTCGAAGGTTATAGCGTCCATCTTCCCGATGAGGTGAGCGATAAGCTTTGGAAGAGAACCGACTACACTTGGCCATGCACTTGGTTCACGCCTCGTCTAACCGGTAAGGGTGCTTTCACAAGCGCTTATGAAGTCATGAATCATTGGGGTGCGAACCATGGTGCTATCACTTATGGGCATATCGGCGCCGATTTATTGACTCTTGCTTCGATTCTTCGCATTCCTGTTGCGATGCATAACGTTCCTGACGAAGACGTCTATCGTCCAGCTTCCTGGGGGCTCTTCGGTTCCGATCTTGAAGGTCAAGACTTCCGCGCTTGCGAAGCCTATGGCCCGATGTATAAGAACGTCCGTAAATAATTCGTTTCCGCCTTCCCTTCAAAGAACGCTTCTCCTTTCAGGTTCTTTGGAGGGATTTTTTGCACTTTTCCAAAATCTTTCCAAAACCAAAATAAACAGGGTTTTGCAATGGTTTTTGAATTTATTACTCCATCGCGAATAGCATTTGTCGTTTTTCTTGCTTATTCTTCGTTTTTAGTTCAAGTGTTCGAAATAGCCCCAAAAGGCGTTTGAAATGTGACATACTTTTTATGAAATAAAGGAGGTTCTTTTGTGTTCGAAGAAGCAAAAAAGAAATTTGAGAAATACGGCGTTGATGTCGATAAAGCGCTCGACACACTCGCTAAAGCCCAAATCTCCGTCCATTGCTGGCAAGGAGACGATGTTATTGGGTTACAAAACGGTGGCGCTTTGACGGGTGGCATCCAAGCCACTGGCAACTATCCTGGCAGAGCGCGTAGTTTCGAAGAATTGAAAGGCGATATTGATTTCGCTTTCTCTTTGATGCCAGGCAAAAAAAGACTCAATTTGCATGCTATTTATGGCGTCAGCGAAAAGCCCGTCCCAATGGATCAAATTTCCATCAAAGAATTTGAACCATGGATGGCTTGGGCGAAAGAGAAAGGCGTGGCTCTTGATTTCAACCCCACATTCTTCAGCAACCCTATGGTGAAAGACGGTTTCACTCTTAGCTCACCAGACGAGGAAGTGCGTGCCTTCTGGGTAAGACACGGTAAGGCGTGCCGCAAAATCGCCAGTGAGTTTGGAAAGCGCCAAGGCTCTCCCGCTCTATGCGACGTTTGGATTCCCGATGGCTTAAAAGACGTTCCTGCGGATCGTCTTGGCCCTCGCATGCGGTTAAAGAAGTCCCTCGATGAAATCTATTCGGTTAAGTATCCAGCCGAAGAAATCATGGATGCCGTTGAAAGCAAGGTGTTTGGCATCGGCTTAGAGAGCTATACGGTCGGTTCGAGCGAATTCTATCAAAACTATGCTGCGTTAAATGGAATTTATTGCTTGATGGATAATGGCCATTATCATCCGACGGAAAATGTGGCGGATAAGATTCCTTCGCTCCTTTGCTTCTATCCGAAGATCGCCCTTCATATGACCCGTCCTGTGCGTTGGGATAGCGATCACGTTGTCATCAAAGACGACACCATGCAAGATATCTGCAATGAAATCGTGCGTTGCGACGCTCTCGAAAAAGTGGTGATGGGCCTTGATTATTTCGACGCTTCCATTAATAGGATTGCGGCGTGGGTGATCGGTCAAAGAAGCGTTGAGAAATGCTTGCTCCAAGCCTTATTGACACCTTGGAACACGTTAAAAGAACTTCAAGACAACGGCGATTTCACCCATCTTCTTGAACTTGAAGAACGTGTGAAGGACCTCCCTTTCTCGGAAGTTTGGTCTGAATACCTTCATAGAGAAGGCTTGGAAGAGGAAATCATGCCGAAGATCGACGAATACGAAAAAACGGTTTTAAAGAAAAGAGGATAAAAAATGTACGCATTAGAAGCACCTTTCGTTAAAAGATTCATCAAACTTTGCACCGATGGCTACGCCAAAGGCTGGCACGAAAGAAATGGTGGGAACCTTTCCTATCGCATGATCGACGAAGAAGTGGAACTCGTGAAAGAGAACTTCGACGAGAGCGCTCCTTGGATCAAAATCGGAGCTTCCGTTCCTGCTCTTGCCAACATGTATTTCCTTGTGAAATGTACTGGCGCCTTCATGATGAATATGGCTAGTGATCCTCTCCATTCTCTTGGCATCATTCATCTTGATGAAAAAGGCGAAAACTATCGCATTGTCTTTGGCATGCTCGATGGACGCCGCCCAACCTCTGAGCTTCCTTCTCATCTTATGAATTTGGAAGTTGTTATGAAGAGAACCAATGGCAAGTATCGCGTTGTCTATCATTGCCATCCCGTCAATAGCATCGCTCTTTCTTTCGTTCTTCCTCTCGAAGACAAAGTTTGGAGCCATCGTTTCTGGGAAATGATGACGGAGTGCCCGATTATCTTCCCTGCTGGTGTTGGCGTTACCAAATGGATGGTTCCTGGCGGCGAAGAAATCGCCAAAGCGACTTCCAAGCTCATGGAAACCTATGACGTCGCTATTTGGGCGCACCATGGCATCTTTGTTACCGGCGATTCCTTTGATAATGCATGGGGACTTGCTGAAACCGTTGAAAAGAGCGCTGAAATCCTTGTCAAAGTCCTTTCGATGGGTGGTATTAAACAAACCATTCCGGATGATGGCTTCCGCGCTTTGGAAGAACCTTATCACGTTCACGTCAATCCAAAATTCTTGGACTAGTTAAGCCCAATAAATAGAAAAGGCGCTTGCTTAGAAAGGCGGGTGCCTTTTCTTTTGATATAGCTACCTTTTATCAAGACGAACGACATAAGGTTGTTTCTGCTGCGAAATACCTATTTCGCGAACCTTTAACCACGCTTTTTTGCGAGGCGTGTTTCTTCGTCTGGTATCTTATGGATTGTAGAGAGAATATGTCTATTTCGATACATCAAACGCAAATAGAAGGGCGTTCTTTTTCCCTATTTGCTTTCTCTGGTGTTTGAACGACAGGTTATTCGTGTAACTTTATGGAAAGACGACTAAAATGTTTTTGCTTCTATTTTGAGGTAACGATATGAGCAAGAAATTCTATATTACAACACCGATTTATTATCCTAGCGCTTCCCCTCATTTGGGACATGCTTATTGCACGACGATGTGCGATATCATCGCTCGTGGAAAAAGGCTTCGTGGATTTGATACGTATTTCCTAACGGGTCTTGACGAGCATGGGGAGAAAATTCAAGATAACGCCGAAGCAAAAGGCATGACTCCTCAAGCTTTTGTCGATAATGTCGCCCAAAAGTTCTTGTCTTTGTGGGACACCATGAAGATTTCGAATGACGGCTTTATTCGTACCACTGATCCGAAACATGTGGAAACCGTTTCCAAGATCTTCAGCAAATTCCTTGAAAACGACGATGTCTATCTTGGCTCTTATAGCGGTTGGTATTGCGTTCACGAAGAGACTTTCTATACCGATACTCAAGTCGGAGAAGACCATCTTTGCCCAGAATGCCACCGTCCTGTTGAGAAGAAAGAAGAGGCGGCGTATTTCTTCCGTTGCAAAAAATATGTGAAGGAACTTTTGGAATTCTTTGACCAAAATCCTAAATTCATCACTCCAGAAAGCCGCAAGAACGAGATGGTGAATAATTTCATTAAGCCAGGTTTAAACGACCTTTGCGTGACAAGAACCTCCTTTGATTGGGGAATCCCTGTTAAAGAAGCGCCAGGGCACGTGATTTATGTTTGGCTAGACGCTTTGACGAACTACATTTCCGCATTAGGGTATTTGCAAGAGGATGACAGCAAATTCCAAAAATACTGGCAAGATCCAAAAACGGAGATTGTTCACGTCATCGGCGCGGATATCACTCGTTTCCACACCATCTACTGGCCGATGTTCTTGGATGCTTTAAAGCTTCGCAAGCCGACTAGGATATTTGTCCACGGCCTTATGATGATGAAAGATGGAAAGATGAGCAAGAGCAAAGGAAACGTCATTCCCGTGCCGCCTCTTGTCGAACATTTTGGGGTGGATGCGGTTCGCTATTATTTGGCGCGGGAAATCACATTCGGTCAAAATGGCGAGTTTACTCCCGAACAATTCGTGGAACGTCTCAACATGGATTTGGCCAATAACTTTGGAAATCTCCTTAACCGCACTATGGGCATGATTGGCAAATACTTTGATGGCGTCATTCCTGCTTTTGATGGCGATAAAAACGAGCTCGATAGGAATCTCACTGAGCTCGCTAAGAAGACTGTGGCCCTTTATGAGACGCTCAATGACGATCTTAAAGTCACCGAAGCCTATGCTAGCGTCATGGATCTTGTGGATGCCGCAAACAAATATATTCAAGCAAGCGAACCTTGGAATATGGCTAAAGATGAAACAAAAAAGGATGAATTGGCCTCTTGCATGTCTCATCTTGCCAATGTCTTATTCTTAACGGGCACCCTTTTGTCCCCGATCCTTGTCACCAAGACCGAGTCTTTATTCGATCAACTCAACGTTCCTAACGAACTTCGGAATTATGAGTCGGCGGTCGCTTTTGGGAAATTGGGGGGAGTCTCAATTCGAAAAGCCACTCCTTTGTTCCCACGCCTCGATGCGGCAAAAGAAGTAGAGTTCATTAAAGAGCTAATGGCCGCCCCCAAAGAAAAAGCGGCCGCTTAATCCCTTAACGTGAGAGGACAAATATGAGCAAAAAAGAAAGATTCTTCGGACTCCATTTCGATTATCACGCCAATAAAGAAACCAAAAACATCGGCAAGAATTTCGATGCTTCCATTCTTCGCTCCATTATCGAGAAGGTGAAGCCCGATTTCATTCAATGCGATACCAAGGGCCATCCTGGGCTTACTTCCTATCGGACCGAAGTCGGCTATAACGCTCCTGGGCTCGTGAAGGATCTTTTGAAGGAGTGGAGAGAGGTGACCTCTCTTTATCATATCCCCCTTTATTCTCATTATTCTGGACTTTGGGATATGAAAGCTTCTAGCGCTCATCCCGAATGGGCAATCATAAACGACAAAGGAGAGAAAACGGATCGCATGTCGCCTTTTGGGGGTTATGAGAAGGAACTCATGATTCCAGAATTTCAAGAGCTTATCGAAAAGTACCACATGGATGGGGCTTGGGTGGATGGAGAGTGTTGGGCTCTTTTAGCGGATTATTCCGATAAGGCGACCTCGCTTTATAAATCGAAATATCATAAAAACCCTGCAAAACCTGGCGATAAAGACTATAAAGACTATCTTAAATTCACTCGTGAAGGCTTTTTGAATTACGTGAAAACCTATATCGAAGCCGTTCACAAAATGAAGCCTGATTTCATGATAACGAGCAATTGGATGAATACGGCTTGGGTTCCTGACGATATTTTTTTCACGGACTATATTTCTGGGGATTTATCCCCTACCAACAGCGTGGATTCCGCCCGTTTCGATGGCCGCATTATGGCTATGGCTGGGCGGATGTGGGATATCATGAGTTGGGGTATCAATTTCCCTGTCCACCATGTGAAAGGCGTTATTCAATTGGAGCAAGAAGCCGCATGCGTAATTTCTCTTGGCGGCGGTTTTCAAATCTATAACCTTCAAGACCCGACTAACGTGTGCTTGAATCCTGGCTCCATTGATAGTTGGGCTGAAGTCTCAAAGTTCTGCCACGACCGAAAAGAATATTGTTATGGTGGGGAATTCATTCCGGATATGGGTATTCTCTATTCCGTCGATTCTTACTACGATGCAATCGATGTCCCTTATTTTAGAGATTGTTCCTATAACAAAGAACTCTATGGAACGATGCTTGGGCTTCTTGACCAAGGAACGTCCTTAAACGTCGTTTCCGAACAAAAGCTTAGCTATGAGATTCTAAAGAAATATCCTCGTTTCGCCCTAAGCGATTCGACCCTCCTTTCTAAGAGAACACTGGATTTGCTTTTGCGTTATGCCAAAGAAGGAGGAGAGCTTCTTTTGATGGGCGCTCACACGACTCGCCTTTTCGCGGACACTCTCGGACTCAAGGTCTCTTATAAGGAAGAGAAGCATCCGATTTGCTTTATTGGAGACGAAAAAGTCTCTTTGGAAGTACGTGACGATTTCACGCTCATCGAAAAGGGCAAATTGGGAGAAATCGCTTATCTTTATCCTGCCGATGTGGCAGGGGATGTCGAATGCACGAATCCTCCCCCAACGATTCTCCGAGGCGAAGTCCGTTATCCAGGTTTAGCGAGTTTAGATTATGGGAAGGGGAAGATACTCTTGGTCCCTCTTAACGTTGGCCATTCTTATCTTAATGAGAAAACGTATGAGCTTGAGAATTTCTTCTCTGGCATTTGCCTCTCCTTCTCGGAAAGGATGATTACCCACAATCACCATGGCGAATTAGAGGTCGTTTATCGAAAAAAAGACGGCAAAACCTACTTGCATTTGATTAATCTTCTTGGGCCACATCGCGTTCCTACCGTGTCTTCTTTCGATCGCATACCCTCTCTTATGGATGTCAATGTATCTATCCGAATGGATGAAGCGCCAAAGCATCTTTATTTGGAGCCAGGTCACGAGGAAATCGAGTTCGCTTACGATAATGAGTGCGGGAGGCTTCTTATCCATCTCGACGAGATTCCTCTTTATGACATCGTTGAATTGGAGTTTTAAAAAGATTTTTATGGGTGAGAGAGGGCGCTTCTAATGGAAAGCAATTACATCCTTTTCGGAATTGATTTCCGCTCGAACGAGGAACAAAAGGAATTAATCCGACTTATCAATGAAGACCCCACTCGAAGGCCAGTTGTTTTTTGTAAAGGAGCGGCTGGGACCGGAAAGACTTTTGCCGCCTTGGCAGCTTCCCTTTCGCTTATTCGCGCTAAGGGTTCAAAAAAGAAATACAAGAATCTCTACTATGTCCGTGAGCCGGTTGAAATCGGTCACCGCCTTGGCTATTTAAAAGGGACGGAAGAAGACAAATATGGTCCCTATTTGGGAGGTCTTTTAGATAATTACAACCACTTGATGGAAAAGGCGAGAAAGAATGGCGAAGCCCCACTTTCTCTCAAGCGTCCTAAGAAAAAGATATATGGAGATGATGAAGAGCTTTTGCCACCCTCCTATCAACGTCTTCCCAATGACATCATTCCTTTGGCGCCGGAATTTCTAAGAGGAAGGTCTTTTGAGGATTCCATCATCCTTGTGGATGAAACGCAAAATATGGATATCAACGAGATTCAAACATTAGTAACGAGAATTGGGTCTTGCACGAAAATCATTTTTCTTGGCTCCCCGAATCAGATTGATGTTTCTGGCCAAAGCGAAGACCATAATGATTTCATGATCGCCTATAGCCTCTTAAAAGATACGGGTCTAGTCGGCTATGTGGAGCTCACTAAGCCTATGCGGAACTCTTTTGTGCGAGATTTTGATGAGCGCTTCCTCGCTTATAAAAAAACGTTGAAGAAATGAAAAAAGACGAGTTTATAGGAAAACGTTTTGAAACGAGGTGCATCGATTCCTCTTTTGAGGGGAAAGGTGTCTGTTTTGCTGGTGATTCTACGATTTTTGTGCCGTCGATGTTGCCTTTGGATGAAGGCGTTGTCGAAGTTTCTTATAAGAGGAACGGCGCTTATTTTGGAAGGCTCGTTTCCCTCTCCAAGCCTTCTCCTTATCGGATAAAGCCGCGATGCAAGGTTGCTACCTCTTGTGGCGGATGCGTCTATCAATCGCTTTCATACGAGAAGGAAAAAGAACTCAAAAGGGAGTTTGTTTTGAACCAACTTCGCCGCGCCCATATCGAAACGGATGTTTTGGAGTGTGAGAGCCTAAAGGAACCTTATGGCTATCGAAATAAGGTTCAAGTTCCTTTCGGAAAGGATAAAGATGGCAATCTTGTTTACGGATTTTATAGAGAAAGGACCCATGAAATCGTTCCTTTTGACGATTGCCCTATCGACGATCCTAAAGCCGTAGCGATTCTTAGGAAATTGCTTCCTATCCTCCGGTCTTTTAAGGTCGAAGGTTATGACGAGCGAAGCAAAATGGGTGATATTCGCCACGCTCTTATTCGGAGCGCGATTCACGATGCCAATATCCAGGTGACTCTTGTTTTAAGAAGAGACGTTATAAGTGGCAACGCTTCGCTTGTCGAAAAAATAAAAGAGGAAATTCCGGAAATAACGACTCTTTATATCAATATCAATAACAAAGATACCAATGTAATTTTGGGCGATAGGTTTATCTTGGTTTATGGCCCAAAGTATCTTAAAGAAAGGCTAAACGGAATGACTTTCCTTATTTCGCCGAATTCTTTCTTTCAAGTGAACTCAAAAATGGCTGAAATCCTATACGAAACCGCCATTGATTTTGCAAATATTCAACAAGATGATGTGGTTTTTGATGCCTATTCCGGTACGGGAGCAATAGGGTTATTTGCGGCAAAAAAAGGAGCGAAAAGGGTGTTGGCGGTAGAGGTTGTTCCTGAAGCGGTCGAGAACGCTTTAGAGAACGCTTCGAACAATGGCATTTCGAATTATTCGGCAATCGTTGGCGATGCCACGGACTTTATGGTAAAGATGGCTAAAAAGAAAGGGAAAATAGACGTCTTGTTTATGGATCCTCCTCGCAAGGGCTCAACCGATAAATTTTTAAAGGCGGTCTTATCTCTTAAGCCAAAAAGAATCATCTATGTCTCTTGTAATCCCATAACTCTAGCCAAGGACCTATGCGCCTTAAAAGGCGAGTACATTATTTGTAAAGCGAAGCCGTTGGATTTGTTTGGTCGAACCTCGCATGTTGAGACTGTGGTGTTGCTGAGTCGGAAAAATGGCGGAAAATAGCCAAAAATCGCAAAAATTTGATGGATTTCCTACTTCTCAAAAATGTAGGAAATCCATTTTTTTGTCGAGAAAACCGCCCAAAACCCGGTAAAGCGGTAAAAATAGGGCCTTTACTCGTATGGGGAAATAGGTCGACGCTCAAAATGAACACCCATCCTACCTCGTATCGACATGGGAACAGGTGACCGGTATGTTTACACGATGGAAGGAATAGGTGAAAAAGTCTGTATTCATCGGCATTTTCGGAAATTCGCGATTTCCTCATTTTTTGCATTTTTAGGATACAGTGCAACTACACACTCAACCTGGTAAACCGATTTTTGGCCTCAAAAGGGGCAAAACCGGGGGTATAGTTTGATTGAAAAGGCAAAAACAGCTAAAACCATTGCCATCTCTTTGAGGAATAGGCTAAGAAAAATTGGGTTTCGCTAAAAAAGTAGTGGTATTTTTTTGATGCGATTCTATCCCTTGGTTTTATTGAAAGTCGATTCAAAAAGTGCTATATTTATATCATAAGTGATGGAAATAGGAGAGCATTGTATGACGTACTCTGAGGCAATCAAGAAATTGCGTAATAAATTGATACTTACACAAACTGAATTTGGTAAACTATTTGGCATTTCTTTTGCCACGGTTAATCGCTGGGAAGCAGGTAAGTTTAAGCCAACGACAAAATTGAAAAGAAAGCTTGCTCCTTATTTTGAAAAATACAATATTGAAGTGGGGGAATGATTATGGAAGACCTTCCTGAGCAGTTAGCAAGAAAAAAGATAGATAAACAATTGAATGATTCTGGCTGGGACATCGTTGATCGCACCGACTATATTCCAAATCATCCACAAGCAGTGAAAGAAGCTTTGATGTCTGGCGCGACTGAAAGTGATTATTTGCTGTTTGTTGATAATAAAGCTATTGCTGTTATTGAAGCCAAGAGAGAAGAAAACACATTAGGGCAGGAAGTGGCTCAGCAAGCAGAAAATTATGCTTATAATCCGAAGAGTTGGTATGGGCTGTGGAAAAATGGTTTTATTCCGCTTGTTTATCTAGCTAATGGCAAAAAAATCTTATTTAGAAATCTTCTTGATCCCAATGGCGACTATGAAGAAATCGAAGAAATTCATTCGCCAAAAAAGATGCTAAAACTGATAACTGAGACCTCTTTATATGGCGCACTTCCAAGGATTGAAAAAAACGGGCTGAGAGATTGCCAATATAATGCCGAAGTTTCTTTTGAGAATTCTATAATTAACGGCAAAAAAAGAGCTTTAGCTATTCTAGCAACGGGTTCTGGAAAAACGTATTTGGCGTGTTTGGCAACGTATAGATTGCTCAATTATACTTCTACTGACAGGGTCCTCTTTTTGGTAGATAGAAATAATTTGGCTAAGCAAACCGAAAATGAATTTAATACTTTTGATAGAACCGAAAAGAGGAAGACGTTAGGCTCTCTATATACAATCAATAGATTAAGAAAAAACGAAGACATTTCTGGCGATGTGGTGATTTCTACTATTCAGAAACTGTTTGCTGTGCTAACAGGAAATAGCCTTATTGATGACGATGATGATGAAAGGGATGACTACTTTAAGGACGATAGCCAAGAACCTCCAGTCGAGTTGGGTGATAAATTAACTCTTCCTCCTGATTATTTCAAATTTATTGTTATCGATGAATGCCATAGATCTATTTATGGTAAATGGCGTGCTGTTTTGGATTATTTTAAAGATGCAACCATCCTAGGATTAACGGCCACGCCTACTCCAGAGGCCTATGCCTTTTTTGATAATAATGTAATTGAAAAATACACATATGAAGACTCGGTTTTAGATGGCGTAAATGTGCCATTTCGAATTTATGACATTGAAACAAAGAGAACGTCTCAAGGCGGAGTGATTGAGGCAAACACAAAGCTGACTGAAGTGACTAAAAAAACCGGGCAAGAAAATATGACAATTCCCGGGCAGAGCGTTGTTTACACGAGCAAAGCTCTAGATAGATCAGTGGTTGATAGAAACCAGATTAGAGAAGTGCTTAAAGCTTTTAGAGACTCAATCTACACCGATTTATATCCTGAAAGAGAAGAAAAATGGGAATTTATTCCTAAAACGTTAATATTTGCAAAAAGCGATAAGCACGCTGATGAAATCATTTCGGCTATAAAGGATGTGTTCAAAGAAAAATTTCAAGGTGGTGTTTTGCCTGATGGATTTGCACAAAAAATCACCTATTCCGCCGGCGACTCAAACCAATTGATTAGAAACTTTAGATTTGACAAGAATTTTCGTATAGCGGTTACGGTCACGCTGGTTGCTACAGGAACCGATGTAAAACCGCTGGAAATTGTCATGTTTATGGCGGATGTCAAATCCGATGTTTTGTACACGCAGATGAAGGGCAGGGGATGCCGAACTATTAACGAAGATAAATTAAAAGATGTCACCCCGAACGCTGATTACAAAGAATGCTTCTATGTTGTTGATGCTGTTGGCGTTACTAAAGGCGAAAAACAAATTCCTCGAACGAAAGCTGGTGGATTCAAAAAATTATCTTTAAAAGACTTACTTGAACATTTATCCCATGGGGATGTTTCGGACGAAAATTTGGCTTTGCTTAGAGACTATTGCTCGTCGATAACGAATAGATATATAGACAACCCTTTATTTGAAAAGCACCTGGATGAATTTATTACTTCTTTTGGGTATTCGCCTTTAATGATTGCTGAAAAAATCAAAGATGCTTTGAATAGTGGAGGGTTGCCTCCGTTCAATTGCTCTTCGGACGCAAATCAAGAAAGAAATGACTTGGTATCGGCCTTAATCTATAACATAGATGCAAAAAACAAATTATTGGAATTGAAAAAAGGATATTTTGTTTTTGCACCTGACAAGCCCGATGAATTGTTGTTTAGAGGATTTTCAATAGAAACATCTAAGGCATTTATTGCAAACTTCGAAAAATATATAAACGATCACGAGGACGAAATTGAAGCACTGAGAATTATTTATAATTCAGAAAATAAGCTTATTACTTATTCAATGCTTGCTGACTTACAAGAAAAATTACTTTCTTACGACAAGCAATTTACACCTTATATTATTTGGAAGAGTTACAAGCGCATTGATACCGATGGAAAGGTATTGGAACTTGATCAAAAAAACAACGTTAATGCGTTAACGAACTTAATTCAGATTGTAAGGTACACATATGGCAAAAACGCTTCGCTATTTAGTTTATTTGGTGTTTCTATGCAACGTTTTAGCTTGTATGTAGGAAGTACAAATCACACTTTGACAGATCAGCAAATCAAAATTATGCGCAAAATTGCAGAATATATAGTTGAAGATGGAGCTATTAACTCGTTGGAATTGAATAGTATCGATACTGATTTGTGGAGAAACGGGGTTTCTGCATTCGGCCCGGCAGTGTTTGCTTCCGAAATGCAGATGTTATCAAAATTTATTATAGGAGCTGCGTAATATGGCAAATGAACAAACATTATTAAAAAAAGTCGACGGCATTGCTGATGTCCTTGCCGCTGCTGGAGTTGGTTATACTGATTATCTCACTCAACTTACGTACATTCTTTTCTTGAAAATGGATTCCGAAAAAGAAGAACTGGGACTCGGCAGCAAAATTCCTGACGGATATAAATGGAAGGACTTTTGCAATTTAAGTGGCGAAGACTTAATAGAAAAGTACGAAGAAATCTTAAGGGAATTGTCTAAGCAAAGCGGAATTATCGGGACGATTTTTACTAAGGCTCAAAATAAGATTGATAGGCCCGTTCATCTAGCTAAGGTCATAAAAATGGTCTCTGAACAAAACTGGTACATGATGGAAGGTGATTTCAAGGGTGCCTTATATGAATCGATTCTAGAAAAAAACGGATTGGATAAAAAAAGCGGTGCCGGCCAATATTTCACTCCGAGGCCTTTAATCAAAGCCATTGTTGATTGCGTTGATCCTAAAATCACCGAAACAGTAGCCGATCCTGCATGTGGGACTGGTGGCTTTTTACTTGCTGCATATGAACACATGAAAGGTCAAAGCCGTGAGATTAGCAAGCAGGATTTTCTTAAAAAACATGCCTTTTTCGGTGCTGACAATACGTCGTTAGTTGTAACGATGGCTTCGATGAACCTTTATTTGCATGATATAGGTGTCGATAAAAGCCCTATCGTTTGTCAGGATTCTCTTCTTGACAAATCAGGTCGTATGTTTGATGTTGTTTTGGCAAATCCACCTTTTGGAACGAGACCTCAGGGCAGCGTTGATGTGTCGTCTAATAGGCCTGAATTTGAAAAGACGTCAGACAATCAGGTTAATTTTCTCCAGCATATTATGTCGATTGTAAAAACTGGCGGTAGAGTTGGTATTGTTTTGCCAGACAATGTTTTAGCGGATGTCAGTTCTAGCTCTAAAGCGACAGTAAAAGTTCGAATGAAACTGCTCAAGGAATTTAATCTTCATACAATTTTAAGACTTCCTACAGGTATTTTTTATGCCCAGGGTGTTAAGACGAATGTCTTGTTCTTCGAAAAAGGAAAACCGACAGAAAACATATGGGTTTACGATTACCGAACTGGCATCAAGCACACGTTGGTCCAAAATCCTTTGAAACGTAGTGATCTTGATGATTTTGTTAATTGTTATTGTGTTGGGCATCTAGAGGAAAGAAAAGAAACTTATTCTGCTGAAAATCCTAATGGAAGATGGAGGAAGTTTTCTATTAAAGACATTGAGAACGATAAATACAATCTCGATTTTAAATGGATAAAAATTGAAGACGATGTTGATAATCTCTCCTTGGATGAATTGCTCGGAGAATTAAAAGAAAAATCTACCAACATAGCTAACGCTCTGGCTGAATTAGAAAAAATTATTGACGAGGTTGAGAAATGATGGATATCGATAAGATTAGACAAAAAATCTTGGACCTTGCAATAAGGGGAAAACTGGTTCCGCAAGACCCGAATGATGAACCTGCTTCTATTCTTGTAGAAAAAATAAAAGCGGAAAAAGAAAAGATGGTTAAAGAGGGAAAAATCAAGCCATCAAAGGACGAGTCTTACATATATAAGGATTCGGATAATTGTTATTATGAGAACCAGTTAAAAAACATTCCTGATAATTGGATGTTGTGCAAATTTGGGAGCATAGTAACCATAAAAAGGGGGGCAAGTCCAAGACCAATTAAAAGCCACTTAACGAATTCAGAAGACGGAATCAATTGGATTAAAATTGGAGATACTTTGCCAGGAGAAATTTACATAAATAGCACAGCAGAAAAAATCAAAAAAGAAAGTGTAAATAAATCCGTCTTTTTAAAAAAGGGCGCATTGATTTTGTCAAATTCAATGTCTTTTGGTAGACCTTATATTTTAAACATTGACGGATGTATTCATGATGGTTGGTTAGCAATTGAACTTTATGATAATTCAATAAATAAAGAATTTCTTCAACGTATTCTGCAAGGGTATATGTGGTACTTTAAAAGTAAAGCTTCAGGTAGTGGTGTTGATAACTTAAATATTGATAAAGTAAAAGAAATGCCTTTTGCACTTCCACCAATCAATGAACAAAAAAGGATATTAGATCAACTTAGAGAAATAGATGAAATTTTGAAGAAAATAGATTCTGCATATGATGAAATTCAAATTTATGCATCAACAATCAAACACAAAATACTAGATTTGTATTTTGGCGAAAATAGTTCCTATAAGTCTTATTATCCAAATTATCATATAAAAGATATATGCC
>ERZ808240.189-NODE-189-length-85306-cov-8.418130_pt1 | contig 85306 bp, 79 predicted proteins | sample MGYA00521084_ERZ808240 | MGnify/ENA primary metagenome ERZ808240 (study PRJEB31516, sample SAMN03275571) | gut metagenome | biome: mammalia-associated habitat; material: feces | host: Papio cynocephalus | place: Kenya | collected 2012-08-06 ...
TTGTGAAGTTCTTCTACGGAAAAGCTGTCCAATATGGTGATAAAGTTTTTCAGCCAGTGGATGATTACAAGTTAATCACTCCGGCAACTCCTTTTGATAAGGATAAGGCTGCAAAGTAGTTGTTAAGCTAATAGCTTTACATATTTCCCAACACTTCCGGGCGGTGATGTTAATATTCCGCCCGGTCTCCCTCGGACATCCCCCTTGCAGGGTGTTAATAAAATAGATGGTAGTTATACATCAGAAAGGAGTTCGTTATGTTGCATCTTTTAACTGTTGTCGGTGCAGATACTCCGGTAATCAATACAAATATTGTTACCGAATTAGTATCTCTGGTAAAGAATGTTATGGGTCTGTTTTCTGAGTTCCCGTTAAACGTTCTTCTTATTGCTTCCCTCTGCTTTGTGGCGTTTGGTCTGTTCAAACGTGCGAAGGCAGCAGCAATGTAGTACCGGGTAGCTTTTGGTAGAAAAGTAAAGGCTTAAGTTCTTAATTGAATATTGAGAAATTAAGCCTTTATTTTTTGGAAAGGAAAAGAAATGAAAAGTAGAAATTTATTAAATATATTTTTGTTGTGTTGTGCCTTTGGTCTGTTTCTGGTATTCGGAGCAGTTGCCAATGCAGCAGAAGGAACGGAAGAAGAAAAGGAAACATATACGTATAACGCAACGTATAAGCTTCCCTTTGTTGGCGGTTATACCGAAGTTGTTGTAGATGGTACTTATGAGAACCGATTATGTTTTTATAAAACAGAAGAAGGTGTTGCGTTGTGCGTAAATATCGTTATTGAAACTAATACACCCATTAGCCCTTCTATTCAAAAATTTACTACAAGATATCAAAACGGTAATGTACAGTATACGCAGTTAAGTACATCTTTTGAAAATGGCGATTTGTACGATATAAAAGGCAATATTCCAATATTTGACGGAACTACAGAAGCCGGAAAGGCTGCAGCATTGGAGTATTTGAAAACGGGTAAACAAGTTAAGGAAGGCTATAATATTTATCTTAATGATTTGAAAGTTTCTGATGCTTCAAAAGATGTAGTTAATGTATCTTGGACAGGTTACACTTTAGACCCAGCACTTAGAAATAATGCAAATATTGTAGATTATAAGGTAGAGCGCCGGGTTTATCCCTATGTGGAATTATCAGAGGGTGAAATTGATGTTGGCTGGAATCCTTGGGAAGTTTATTCTAATTCTGTTCCCGGTAAACTTCTTACTGCAGATTTTATTTTTTCTCCTTCTTCTAAGTGTCCTTATAAAAATGGCTTTTCGCAACTTTGGCTTGATTTATGGCCTGTATGTATTGATGCAGACGGTACGGAGTATGTAGGAAAAAAATATCATTATTATTTTGATGTGGATGGTAACTTGACACATACTGATAATCCAATTGGAAGTCTTACACCTATTTATGACCCGGATTGTAATTTTGTAGATTTTAATGTCTATGCTGATAGTAATTATGATAAGTATGGGCAGCCGTTGGATAAAGGTAAAACCAGTGTTCAGGAATGTGATATGTGTTATTATTTTATTTCTGCAACCGATTTTACACATTCTTATGATGTAGTAAGTAAAGATATTAAAGTTTTTGCTTATTATCCAACTGGTTTATCTTCCGGTTATGAAATTCCTTTTGATGCGTATGGTTCTTGGATACGTTCCGATTTAGTAAAGTCTGGATTTTCGTTTGATATTACTTTGGGGCAATTAAGGAAACGGTATGGCTTCAGTGCTATTCCAATTAAAAGGGATAATATGGATTTTACTTTGCGTTTTATTCCTTATTATTATTCAGGTGATAATCTGTATTATGGTAATGCGTCGATAGTTGATATTACTGGAAATTCTGCAGGAGAATTCCAAGAGGTAGGAGACCCAAGTAATCCAAATAACCCTAAAAAGAATATCAATCCTGATGTTGATATATCTTCAGGTGATGCTGGTGTTGGTTCAGGTGGAAATACACCTACTGAAGCAGATAAGAATACTATACTTTCTTTTGTTAAAGGTTTTTTTGAACTTATGGCAGCTTTGTTCCAGGAATCCGTTAAGTTTTTGAAACAGATTCCTGATTTTTTGAAATCGCTGTGGTCTTTAATAGATTTAGTTGGTCAATTTCCGTCCATGGTTTCAAAAGTTTTTTCTTTTTTGCCGTCAGCATATACTACCATGCTTGTGGGTGGATTGGCTTTGGCTATTCTTCTACGTATTTTCGGAAGGTGATTTTTATGGATAATGTAAAATATGTAATTGATGTTTGTTATTCAATTTTAAAAATGCAACTTTCACTTTGTGGTTATACTGTTACGTTGTGGAATGTATTGATATTCGGGTTTTGTGTATTTGTACTTTTTGTTTTTATATTTAAATCATTTCGTTAAGTATATCTATTCCGTATTTTATACCAATGATGCCGAGTATTATTTTTACTGTTGTTATTATGATTTTTATTAAGAAATAGAAACCTATGCAACCTATCCAGAAGCTCATTTGATTTATTAGATCTCTTATATCATCTAATCTTTTTATGATTGCGTCTGTGCGCTGGTTTTGGGTTGTTTCCTCTTCTTTTTTTATTCTTTCATAGGTTTCATTGCTTAGTATATTGTTTTCTTCCATGGTAATATCCCCTCTTTCTTTTTCTATGGGGATAATTATAAAGATTAAAAAGGAGTGTGTCAAATGTATGAAAAAGAAAATATTCAGGTCACTGTCGTATCTGTTCCGTTGTCTGACGGATTACATAGTCATGTTAGTATTTCTTCTGGGAATGCTGGTGCTGATGTGTCCGGCGGAGACAATGGAGAAACTGAACAATCCCCAGTTGATACAGTATCTTCCGGGGACGGCTCTTATATTCCTGGTACTCCTACTGTGTCGGGTGGTGATGGAACTTTTCAGACTACTGCCCCGGCTGATTACACGGATAGCCTTGTGGAAATTAATGAAGAACTTACCGCATTAAGCAGCTTGGTATTTTTATTGTTTATATTCCTGCTCTGCACATGGACGGAACGAAATATAAACGGTGTTGTGGGTAAGTTTACCCAGTGGAAAAAAGGACGGTGATTTTTATGCAATCGTTAATTGATATTATTTTGGCAGGTTCTGCAGAGTTTACCCCGGAAACCTTAGTCAGGTACATGTGCTTTGTGCTGGTGCTCTCCTGTATTGGTTCCGTGGTGAATTCTGTGTTTGATAACCTTGTAAGTCGGAGGTAGGCAGCATGCTATATATTATTCTTATCGGAATAGGCTTGCTCTGCCTGTTCTCCGTTGTGTTTCGTGTGCTTCTGCTTCATCCATTTAAGACAGTCTACAACGCTGTTGCGGATTGCCTTAAGTGGATGAAGTATAAAAAATGGCGTGAAATAAAAATGGGTCAGCTTATCTGCTTCGTTGGTCTGTTTGGTAAAGGAAAAACTCTGTCTGCCGTGCATTATGTTGTAGGCAAATATAAAAAATATAATGGAAAGAAAATCTATGACCCGAACCGCAAGAAGTGGGTGACGCAGGTAGTGCATATTATTAGTAATGTTGACTTGCCGTATATCCCCGGTGTAGAACGGTTCGAGGGTTTGGTCCAGATAGTGCAGGCAGCAGACCGTTTTAAGCAACTGGATGAAGAAAACGATACATTGACTTGTGTATTGGTGTTGGGCGATGAGTTTTCGGTGCAGCTTAACAGCCGTAAGTTCAAGGATAACATAGACCCTTTATTTTTGAACACCCTGCTTACTTGTCGGCATCATCATATTTCCCTTATTTATACATCACAGAGGTTTAACCATGTAGATGCCTTACTGCGTCAGGTGACACAGTACGTTGTTTCTTGCGATAAAATATGGCGTGTGATGGTACATGGGCAGTATGATGCTTTTACTCTGGAAAACGCAACAGACCCTACTCTTGTACGGCCTTTGCACCGCTTCGGCTGGTTTATAACCAATAAGGATTTTGCTCAGTATGACACTTTGGCATGTGTTGGAAATCTTACGAAGTCATGTCAGGAAGGGGATTTCCTTACCGAGGAAGAAATATTGTCTTTGCAACGTAACGAAGCCGTAAACATGGATGCCGTGGACAGACCCAGCCGGAAATATATCCGCAGTATGAAGAAAAGGAGAAAATAAAAATGGATGTTTTTGAAAGTGCTTTTTTTTGTGCTTATGTTGATACTCTTGAGGATTTAATATCTTTGCGTATGTTGGTTCGCGATATTTTCAAGCATTGTCCTCCATATCGGGAGGAGCTTTTGCGTCTTTTGGACGAACAAGAGGAAAGATTACATCGTTCTCGTTCGTTGCATTGTGGCAACTCGTAGAGCTTGCCCTTTACGGTAGGGAGTGCCGGGGTAGCCTAAGCCAAGGGGGCGGTCTGCCCCAGCCTTTAGGCGGGCACCGCCCCTGCAGGCAGGCATCCCGGAACTGGGTTCCTACCGTCAAGGGTTGCCTAAAGGTTAGTATTACCCTTTAGGCAACTTCTGTATTTTGTATTTTGGGTATTGGAAACCCTTGTTTTTACTGGGTTTCATATAAAAATTAACTTTTGTATTTTTTGTATTTTTTATTTTACTTTTGTATTTTGGGAGGTTTTGGCATGTCTATTGTTTCTAAAAGTTGGTTGTTAACATTTCCTGTTGATGCAGGTTTTACCCATGAACGTATCCGGGATATTTTAGCAGGTATTAAATCAATAAAATATTGGTGTATGTGTGATGAAATTTCATCACAAGGCATTTTACACACTCATGTTTTTATTTTTTCTTCCTCTTGTATTGATTTTGATGCTTTAAGACCTTTTTTTCCTTTTGCTCATTTTGAGCGCTTGAATGGTTGGTGTGCTTTGGGTCGTAAATATGTTGCTAAACAAGGACTTTTTAAAAATTTCATTGATAAAGAGGTTCATTTATCTGATACGTTTGAGGAGTTCGGAGAAATAGCCGAATAAAAAAGTTTTACTTTTGGGGGAAAATGTATGGCTGGAGCTAACAATAATTCACAATCAAGGAAATGGCTATTGACTATAAACAATCCGCAGGATGCAGGTTTTACCCATGAACGTATCCGGGATATTTTAGCAGGTATTAAATCAATAAAATATTGGTGTATGTGTGATGAAATTGGTGGAAAAACTCATACATATCACACACATGTATTTATATTCCGTAACAGTCCTTTGAAATTTAGTCAGGTAAAAGATTTGTTTCCTACCGCTCATATAGATAAATGTAAAGGAACTTGCCAAGAAAATAAAGACTATGTAACAAAGTCCGGGAAATATGCAGATACGGAAAAAGTAGAAACCAATTTACCAGATACCTTTGAAGAGTTTGGAGAATGCCCCCAGGAACGTCAGGGAGAAAGAAATGACCTTGCAACCTTGTATGAACTAATCAAAGAAGGAAAATCCGACTTTGAAATAATTGAAGAAAATCCTAACTTCATGAAGCGCCTTAATACCGTAAATCAGGTACGGGAAACGTTGAAGTATGAACAATTCAAAAATAAAGTTCGTGACACCATGCATGTAGAATATTGGCAAGGTGACTCCGGTACTGGTAAAACATCGGGTATATATAATCTTTATGGTTTTGAAAATGTGTACCGTGTTACAGATTATAGAAATCCTTGGGATGGTTATTCTGGGCAAGACGTTGTAGTTTTTGAAGAGTTCCGTGGTGATGTAGATATATCAAAGATGCTTATATGGCTGGATATATACCCTTTGCAACTCCCCTGCCGTTACAATAATAAAACTGCCTGCTACACAAAAGTTTTTTTTACCAGTAACAAGCCATTGAAAAATCAATATATACAATGGCAGAAAGATGAACCTGAAACCTTTAAGGCATTTACACGTAGAATACATACAGTAAAAATATTTACACAGGACGCAGCTCCTCAGGAGATACCCACCCAACAATATATAGATGGTGATGTATTTGTTAATGTTTCTGCAGCAGAAGAAAAATATATTCAAGAAACTTTTGGACTATAAAAGGCAACCTTTACGGCTGCCTTTTTTGTTATAAGATATCTGCCAAGGCTATTACTTGGGCTTCACTAAGATTGTCTAATAGAAGTTCATTTTTACTTTTTAGGGTTTCGCCCCAAAGTTCGTATCTGTCTGTTTCTGTTCCTGTCCATCCGTCGAATTGATTACATACGTGGAAGTTTTTTTCTTCCAGTTTCTTTATTGCTTCTTCCATGTCTTTTCCCCTTTCTTATTCTTCATATAATGTTTTTAATAAATAAGCTTGAATAACATCTTTTTCTCTTTTTGAGATGTATCCAGCGCCATACAGTCCGTATATAGCGCCGCTCAATTTTGCATATTCTAAATCGTTGTGATATTTTATTAAGTCTCTGAACCATAGATGTAGAAGCGTATCTACTCCCGTTATGTTTTCGTCTTTGTTGAGCTTCTCAATCAGTTTCTTAAATTCTTCCATGTTTTTCCTTTCTTCCGGTTTAACCTGCCTACCGGGAAGGCTTTTTTAATTGCGTCTTGAAGATTTAGAGCGGTGTCCCGATTTTTGATATTATGAAGTATTTTGCATATGCTTTTGCTCCTTTCTGTTTTTTAACTGCATCTCGTTAGTTCTTCGCGTATGTCCTGCACTGTTTTTTTAATGAACTGCATAGCATTGTCAAAAAATCGCAGATTAGTATAAAAAATTTTTCAGTGCTTTTTACGTTTTGAAAAAATTTTTATACGGTTTTGACATAAGCGGAGCAGGAATTAAAGTGCATACGGACATACACGACTAACGATTGCAGGAAGAACAGAAAGCAAAAGCATAATGAAAAATACGGATTGCAGAGCGCAGCGAAACATAAAAACAAGCGTCATTTTTATTGCTTCTGATAAGAATGGCAAGCAGCAGATACTAAAAGACCTTTAACATTTGTTTTGGTGTTGCTACTTCTTCACCGCCTAAGAAAAAGGATTTTGTCAAACATGCGCAGCAAGTAAAAAATTTCATCTTTACGAAAATTTTTACGGTGTTTTACAAGAGCCTTTTTACTTAGGCAAAATCTAATTGAAATAGCAAAAGTTTTTGTATGTTGGAGCGGAGCGTTCCGCTTTAGTGCAAATATACAAAAAGCATACTATCAATTTAGATTTATGAGGGGTAAACATGCGACACTTAACAGAGAAAGACCGTTATTACATAGAAATAGAACGGAAAAGAAAAACACCAGTAAAAGATATAGCTGCAGCTTTAGGCTTTAGCCGGGTGGCTATCTATGCAGAAATCAAGAGAGGAACAGTTACCCAGATAGGACAAAATTTGAAACCGTATCAGGTTTACTTATCAGATGCCGGGCAACGTGTGCATGATGATGCTATGGCTGGAACTGGCAGACCCTGCAAGCTGGTATTTGATGATGAGTATATAATAAATTTACGGGAACTGATACAGAAAAAGAAATATTCACCCTATGCAGCCATGCAGGTAATAGGTAAAAATAAGGTATGCCAGCGGACTATCTACAATTATGCCTATGATAAAAAGTATGGTCTTAGTGTGCAGGATTTACCATATGCAAAACCAAGGAAAAAGAAGAAATTCCAGAAGGGCAAAAAGATATATACAGACAAAAAGAAAAGTATTGAGGACAGACCTAAAGAAGCATCCAATAGGCAGCATTTTGGACACTGGGAAATGGACACTGTATATAGTTCTAAGGATGATTTAACTTGTCTGCTGGTTCTTACTGAACGGATGCTTAGAAAGGAAAAAATAATGAAGATACCAAACCGCACTTCTTCCAGTGTCGTAAAAGCCTTGAACCGATTAGAAAGAAAAATGGGTGCTCCAGCTTTCCGGGAAACATTCAAAACTATCACCTGTGACAATGGCATGGAGTTTACGGATGTATCAGGTATTGAAAAATCAAAACTGAATAAGGGGAAAAGAACAGAATTATACTTTGCACATCCCTACTGCTCCGGAGAGAGGGGAAGTAATGAGAACCAAAACAAATTGATACGGCGCTGGATACCCAAAGGGGATGATATAGGATTGTATAGTGATGCCGAGATACAACAGATAGAGGACTGGATAAACAACCTGCCAAGGAAAATGTTTGGTGGTTTGTCCTCGGTGGAATATGAAAAACTCATACGGCAGTAAAATGGTAGTATGTGGAAAATGCACAAAAACAGAAATACAATCTTATATATAAATCGTCTGTTTATTGTGCGTTTTCCACAAAGATTTAGAACTTGTTAAGATAGTTCTTGCAATTTACACATTTTTTTGCTATTTTTTATAAAAATAGACACAATAAGCAAAATTGCCCATTGTGCCTGTTTGAAATCCTTATGCAATTATAGGACAGATACCCTATTGCAGCTCTGTTACCGCGGTCTTATCCCCCGCCGTTACGGAAAGCTTCAGTGCTTCTATACTGTCCGCTTTCTCCTCCGGAATTTCCGCTATCATAACAAGCTGTACTGCAGCGCCTGCTTCTATGGTGCCGCGGTAGGTGGTAATATCGTCGTTTAACAACGTGGTCTGGATAAAGTATTTGTTCGTATCGTTTATCCTTAAAACACAGTACGGTTTCTTGCCGTTGATATCCACATCCGTACTTTCCGCCCCGTTATTGGTAACGGTAAAAGACAGTACCAGAAGCTTTTTATTCTGAGACGCATCAATCACAAACGCCATTTCCTCCGTCTGCGGATAAGAGTCCGTTACTTCATAGCCTGTATATTCCATGGAAAAGCCTTCCGGCAACAGAACCTGTGCCAGATTATAGGATGCCGGTTCTTCGCTCTTGTCGATGACCGGTGTTTCCGCAGTGGGGTCCATGGCACTTGCGGGCTCTTTCGTCTCCTGCGGCTTCTCTTCTTTTTCTTCATATAAGGATAAATCCGCCAGCCGGTTATTGTAGGTGTCCACATGCCGCATAACCGCATCCGCCGCATATTTTACAATCTGGTCCTCCTGCTCCTCGGTCAGTGCGGGCATCGCCATGGCGCCGCAGCCGGAAAACAGTACGGCTCCCGCCAGAAGGGACACTGCGCACGCTGTGCTTACAAGAAATTTATTCTGTCGCTTCATTTCTTTCCTCTTTCCCCCGTCTATTCCGACAGGCTTTTCTCCAATGCGATATATATAGCGGAAATAGCAAGTACAATGACACCTGCCACCATGAACAAAATCATCTTTTCGGTCGTTGCCGCTCCCGGAAAATCGTACAGTGCCAGTTTGGCACAGACGGAAAGTGTCAGTATCAGTCCGCCGATGCGCAGCTTCTTTTCCTTAAACAGGAAGCCCATTACTATGGTTCCGATGGCAATGACCATTAAAATAATACTTTTTATCACCGATTGATGGGAGAACGGCATCTTCCATACAAGCGTCATATAGCATAAAAATCCTACGGTAATCAGGTGCTTTATCCGGAAGTTCATGCCGAAATTCTCCTGGAAGCAGACCACCAGATAAGCAATGCCGATGACCAGCATCAGAATGCAGTTCAAGCTTGAAAAACTGAACAGCAGGGAGAAATACAACAGGGCAATCAGTCCTAAATTGATATAGTTGATGACCTTGGTATACCGGCTCTTAAACAACGGAATGCAGTTAAACGCCAGTGTTCCCATAAAGAAAAGCGCCATAACTACTGCCGGCTGCAATTCGTTGTGGAATTCTCCGATTATATACAATATAAACAGAAGCAGAACCGTTTCTTCGTAAAACTGTTTGAAATAATATACCGCTAAGAGGGACAGCAGAAATGCTCCCAGGAAACAATAACTGTATATATGCTCTTCCAACAGGAAGAAATGAATTGCCTGCACTACCGTAAACAGGGTGATTATGATTTCACTGACCTGCAGATATTTTACTCTGGAAAGGCACTTGGACAACAAAAACACGCCGAGTACCGCCACGGTTCCCGCCACCATAAAGTAAGTGTCCTCTTTCTGGTTGACCTGCTGGTCAAAATAGGAAAACGTAATCAGAACCGTTCCGACAAACATAAGGTAAAAAATCCACTTTTCCTTCCCTTTCCGGAAAAGCAGAAAGCCAAGCAGGCAGACTGCAAAGAAAATGCCCGCAGTCACAAAAGCTTCCCCTGTTTTGTCGTGGAACAGTATAATTTCCAATATTATGTAGAGTAAAAGGAGCCACGCCTGTGTGCAGAAATAAATAACAAGCGCACCGTTCCTGTGCTGTTCATCCTTGGACATGCGGTAGAGAATAAGAAGGTGTACCGCCATTTCTGCCAACAAATAATACAGTGCTGCCCGGGGACCTATCAGAATTGCCGCACCGGTTGCCATAATCAGCGTAAAAATCATATGGGTAACGCAGTGTATGTTGTCCACCGCATAACGGCTCCGTTTTACGGGAAGGAAAACCGTCATCAGATTGACTAATACCATAATCGCCGCCACAATGGCAAAAACCGGCATGTCAAACAGATTGCGGATGGGAAACGCACACACATAGCAGCCGATAAAGCTGATAACCTTCATGACGCCGGAGTCTCTTTTCCGGCTGATAACGAGAGCCAGTATGCTGACTGCCACCGCTATTCCCATTGCCCAGTAGCCGTTGAAATTCTGTAAATACGAACAGTTTATCATCGTGGATGCGTACATGCCGCATATACCGAGTGCCGTAATGCCCACGGCAAACTTCGGCATCTTCTTTCTGAGCAGAAGTTCGGAAACCAGCAAAATGACAGCCGACATGCCATACAGGCACATTCCTTTTACAAAGCCGTCCATGTAGGTAATGCCCAGCATTACAAAAGCGACTAAGACGAATACCACGCCGACTACGCTTAAAAGACCGGCGCCGATGGTAAATTCCATGCTGCTCTTCTTCTGCGGCGGCGCGGGCTGCCTATTCTGCGGGCGGATTTCTCCCCTAAGCATCCGCTGCTGGTATACGTTCCAGGTGCGGTTTACTTCCTGCTGTGCGTACTCTGCGGAAACCGCGCGGTTCCGGTACTGTACCAAAAGAGTGTTTAAGTATTCCGTGTACTGCCTGTCGGCAGATATTGACATGATATATAAAATCTGGTTTTCCAGTCTGTCCTGTGCCATTTCTTACAATCCCCTTTTCTTTCCGTCCCGCGTCCTCCGCAGAACCGTCTGCCGGCAACATACACCGGTCTTATTTATTCGCACATATACATCCTAAATTTACTATGTTCTTTCTCACTGCATTTTACCACAAGTCGGACTCCGTTTTCAACGTAATCCTGTGAAAGCACTTCTGCATTTTCACGAAGCTCGGATACAATGCCGCCCTTATCATACGGAATTAAAAATGCGGTTTCTTTCCTGTGGGCGTACAAAGTGTCCGTAATCAGGGTAAGGAGCCTTCTAATACAGGTTTCATCCTGTGCCGACATATAAATCCGGTTGTCCGTACATCTGGGGATTTCCGGCATGCAGAGGTCCGCCTTATTATATACATAAATGACGGGAATGTGCCCCGCATCCAGTTCTTTTAAGGTTTCCTCCGTTACTTCCATGTGCTTTTTGTAATTGACATCGGAAAAGTCAATCACCTGCAAAATCAAATCCGCTTCTTTTATTTCTTCCAGTGTGGAGCGGAATGCCTTGACCAGGCCATGGGGCAAATTGTTGATAAATCCGACCGTATCCGCCAGATAAAAAGGCTTCCGGCTGCCGTCGTCGATTTTGCGCACCGCCGTTTCGAGGGTGGCAAACAGCATGTCCTTTTCCAGGACCTTTTTCTCCTCGGGAAGTCCGTAGGTGTCCACAAATTTATTTAACAGGGTGGATTTGCCGGCATTGGTATAACCCGCTAAGGAAACCTGCGGGATACCGGAATTCCGTCTCCGTTTTCTCTGTGTCTGACGTTCCGTGGACACAGTTTCCAGTTCCTTGGAAAGCTCCGTAATGCGATGTTCAATCTTTCGTCTGTCCAGTTCCAGTTTCTTTTCACCGGCACCCTTATTACTCATGCTGCCGCTGGCGCCGCCCTGCCTGCTTAAGGCATCGTGCAGTCCCACCAGTCTCGGCAGAAGGTATTTAAGTCTTGCCACCTCCACCTGCAGCTTGGCTTCCCTTGTCTTGGCGCGGCTTGCAAAAATATCCAGTATCAGATTGGTTCTGTCCATTACGGGCAGTTTGCATTCATCTTTTAAATTGCGGAGCTGTGACGGCGTCAGGCTGTCTTCAAAAACAATCAGCTCCGCATCCGTCATTTTTGCCAGTTCCCGCAGTTCTTCCACTTTGCCGGTGCCGATATAAAGCGCCTTGTTGGCAGCCTCCATTTTCTGGGTCAGAATGCCCACCACCTGCATGTGGCATGCCTCTGCCAGACTTTTCAGTTCCTGCATGCAGACATCATAATCATCCGCCACGCCGGTGTCCACACCCACCAGGATGACTTTTTCTCTTATATCTTCCAAAATCAGCTTCCTTCCTTTTCCACCATTTCCAGTTCAAAATAAAAAGCCACGCCGTTTTCGTAATTTTCCACACCGTATTCCTGGTTCATGGACTCCATAATCGTTTTTACAATGGAAAGTCCCACACCGCTTCCGCCGTATTCCCGGGTTCTTGCCTTATCCACCTTGTAAAATTTATCCCAGAGATAAGGAAGGGACTCCTCCGGTATTTTATTGCCGGTGTTGAAAATGCTGATGCGAACCTTGCCATTTTCCTTACGGAAACGGATTTCCACAATCTTTTCCCCGCTGCAGTAATGCAGGGCATTGGTAAAGTAATTGGTAAATACTTCCTCCGTCATGTATTCGTCCGCCCAGACATAAATGGGGTCGCTGGGCTCCATGCGTATCTGAATATCCTGACCGTTTGCCAGAATACCGGCGGACTGGATATGGTTGCGGATAAGAGAAACCACATCGAAGCGCTCGAAGTTCACCGTTTCCTTACCGAATTCCAGTTCGTTCAGGGTCATGAGCTTCTTCACCATCTGGTTCATTTTATTCGCTTCATCCACAATAACACTGCAATAAAATTCCCGGCTTTCCGCATCGTCGTTGATGCCCTCCTGCAGACCTTCCGCATAGCCCTGGATAAGCGCAATGGGGGTCTTTAACTCGTGGGAAACATTGGACAGGAATTCCTTTCGCATGGAATCGATTTTCTCTTTGTTCTCAATGTCCTTGTGGAGTTCGATATTGGCGTTTTTAAGCTCCTGTATAGTGCTCTCGAGGGTCTCGGACAGCGTGTTCATATGCTCGCCCAGAAGACCGATTTCACTCTTCTGCTCACCCTCGTACTTGGCGTCGAAATCCAGCTTCGTCATTCTCTCGGAAATCTCCGCCAGCTTTAAGATGGGCTGCGTAATTCTTCCGGTCACATAGAAAATGATAACGCTGCTTATGACAATACAGATAAGACCCACATAAAACAGAAACCGGTTGGCGATTTTTACACTTTCCCGGATGTTTTCCAGTGGCGTACGGATATAAAATGCCTGTCCTTCCGACAGCCATCCCACCATTTCCATGTATTCCGTCTTGGTCTTGGAGTCCTCGACCTTCTGGACGGTGTAATGGTCCGTTTCCTCTAAAATATAAGGGTCTTTAATCGGCGTATAAATCCGGTCCCACAAAAGACCTTTGAGCATGTCCATGTCATTGCCGAAGGTTGCGATAATGCGAGCTTCCGTATCCTGCACTACGCCCATGATATTATACTTGCCCGATATTTTTTCCATTTCGATTTCAAACGAATCCTCACTGAAGGAATCGCTCTGCATATTGGTGTCCAGAATTTCATAGGTGTGGATGAGTGCTTTCTTGCGCTCCTCTTCGTAATATTTCTGCAGAAAGGTATTGTTGATAATCCAGCAGATGGACAGCGTTGCCGCCATCAGTCCTATAAAAATCAGTGCCACTCTTCTTTTAATGGAATGCTTCATTTATTCCTCACGTCCTGCTTCAAATTTGTAGCCCATACCCCAGATGGTCTTGATTAAGTCGCCCTTGCTTCCCAGTTTGCTGCGGAGCTTTTTCACATGGGTGTCAATAGTTCTGGCATCTCCGAAATAATCGTAGTTCCAGACATGGTTTAAGATTTTTTCACGGGAAAGGGCAATTCCCTGATTTTCCATGAAATACGTCAGAAGTTCAAACTCCTTGTAGCTTAAATCCACGCTTTCTCCGTCAATCTTTACCATATGGGCGGATTTGTTTAATTCAATGCCGCCTGCGGAAAGGATTTCCTCTTCGTTGTGCTGCACGGTTCTTCTTAAAATGGCTTCAATGCGCGCCACCAGTATCTTGGGACTGAAGGGCTTGCTGATATACTCGTCAATCCCCAGTTCAAAGCCCAGCAGTTCGTCGCTTTCGGCGCTTTTTGCCGTCAGCATGATAATGGGCACCTTGGAATATCTGCGGATTTCCTTGCAGACCTCCCAGCCGTCCATTTTGGGCATCATCACATCCAGTACAATCAGGGCTATGTCCTTCTGCTCAAAGAAAATGCCCACGGCTTCCTCTCCGTCCCCTGCTTCCAGGACTTCAAAATTATCCTTTACCAGGAAGTCGCGTATGAGCTTGCGCATCCTGCTTTCGTCATCTACCACCAGTATTTTCAGTCTGTCCATATCTGTATCCTGCCTTTTCTTACCTGTCTTTGTGTTTCTGTTCCGGTTGTTCTGTTCAGCCGGTCGCCCGCCTGTTTCCGTTCCAGCCGTTCTGTCTTATCCGGCTTCTGTCATTGTATGTTCAGTTCCCGCTCTTTTTCCCTGACTGCGTTTTCCCGTTCCGTAAGCTCCTGCTCCCAGGAGGCATAGCGGTTGGTGATTGCTTTTTCATAGTTCAGGATATTCGGGCTCTTGCCGTTTGTGGCTATGGCAAACATGGCTGCCACCGCCAGGGCAAGCAGTACATTCAGTATCACGGAATACACCATAAACTTCGGCTGCCCGGATGTTTTCTGCTGTTTCTTCTTTTTTGGCACCGGCGCATAATTGTTTTTCCGAAGCTGGTAGGAGGTCTGCAGGGGAATGGGCTCCAGCTCCTCCTCCGGGATGCCGTTTTCCAAAAGGAAATTCCGTAGTTCCCATAAAAAGCCGTAGCCCACCGGGGTTTTGAAGGTGCGCTCCATCACGGCTTTTTCGTATATCTGCTTTACCTGTTCCGGGTTGTCATAGGACAAATGCATCCGGAGGTATTCTGTCTTTTTCAGCTCCTGGGAAGCCAGTGCGGCATCCTCCTTTGTCTGGAACAGAAAGCCTCCCGCCGTCCGTTCTTCTCTTGTATCGGTATAGGTATCCATGGGTATCTCCTTTCTATTCTCTGCAAAAGGAAAAGGCCGGCCTAAAATAGACCGACCCTTCACCGTTAAGAAGTGGACCAGACGGGAGTCGAACCCGTGTCCAAAAGCCCATTCCCTGTCCTTCTACTATCATAGTCAATTATCTCGGACGAATGTCCCATTCCCTCATACAACAGGAAATTGACAGCCTGCCGTACTCAGTAGCTTCATGATACGCCCACGGCTGCAAAGCTTAGACCGTGTCGTTTCTCACATAGTCGATGCCCGGATTCTAAAGTGTGAGTGCCTTAGAGCGGACAGCTGCCATTAGGCAGCGTATGCTAAATTATCTTCAGCGTTTATATTTATTTTTGCGATTTGACGCATCGCCTGCGGATAGCTTCTCCAGCTGCAAGACTCCTGTCGAAACCTTGACTAGCCCTTATTGTTACCTATATTATATGCACTCTTCTTTCTTCCGTCAAGAAACGTATAAAAAATTAATACAAATTTAATATAGGTTTTTTACCTTAAATTCTTTTTCCGCTTCCCTGCGCTGGTCTTTCTTGGCAATGTCCTGACGCTTGTCGTACAGCTTCTTACCTCTGGCAAGACCGATTTCAATTTTGGCTCTGCCGTCCTTAAAATAGACCTGCAGCGGCACAATGGTAAATCCTTTTTCGGAAATCTTGCCTGTCAGCTTCCGGATTTCATCCTTGTGCATCAGAAGCTTTTTGGGGCGGAGCGGATCCCTGTTAAAAATATTTCCCTTTTCATAGGGGCTGATATGCATGCCGTAAATCCACACTTCGGAATTTTCAATGCGCACAAAAGCTTCCTTTACGCTGCATTTTCCCAGACGCAGGCTCTTTACCTCCGTGCCGTGCAGCACCAGTCCCGCTTCGTATTTTTCATCTATAAAATAATCATGGTACGCCTTTTTGTTGTTGGCAACCAGTTTCATGGCTTCCTGTTTCATAGCTTTCCCGCCTTTCTGTTCTCCAAGGGGTTTTGCGGCGTTATTCCTCCGCATCGTCCTCTCCGGTATCTTCCACTATATCAAAATCAATGGCTTTTGTCATGCTGTCCGTGCCGATTACTTTAATTTTTACCGGCTCTCCCAAACAATAGCTTCTGCCGGTGTGTTCACCTATCATTTCACACAGATTTTCATCGTAAAAATAATAGTCCCCGGGCAGTCTGGATACATGCACTATGCCCTCCACGGTATTGGGAAGCTCCACATAGACGCCCCATGCCGTGATGCCGGAAATAATGCCCTCGTATTCCTCTCCGAGTCTTTCCGCCATGTATTCCATTTTCTTTAACTTATCCGTCTCTCTCTCGGCTTCCTCCGCCCGTCTTTCCGTTTCGGAGGAATGCTTTGCCACCTCCGGCAGAATGCTTTCGTAGTGCAGCACTTTTTCCTCACTCATGCGGTTGCGGAGCTGGTCCTTTATAATGCGGTGAATCTGTAAATCCGGGTACCTGCGGATGGGCGACGTAAAATGGCAGTAATAATCGCAGGCAAGTCCGAAGTGCCCCTCACAGACCGTACTGTATCTTGCCTGTTTCATGCTGCGCAGTGTCAGTCGGCTCACCAGTGCCTCTTCCGGCGTACCCGCAATTTTCTTTAAGAGCTTCTGGATTTCCTTGGGATGAATTTCCTCTTTCGCCACTCTGCGGTGTGCCTTCCCCACGGACTTCATGTAATAGCCCAGATTGTTGATAAAGATGTTTAATTTCTGCATCTTATCCCCGTCCGGCTTTTCATGGATACGGTATACAAACGGAAGCTCCTGCCAGTAAAAATGCTGCGCCACCGTTTCGTTTGCCGCCAGCATAAAATCCTCAATCAGCATATTGGCAAGATTTCTCTCATAGGGCTTTATCTCAATCGGTCTGCCTTCGGCGTCCAGTGTGATTTTGCTCTCCGGGAAATCGAAGTCAATGGCACCTCTCTGCATTCTCTTTTCCCGAAGCAGCGCGGAAAGCTCCTTCATGGAAAGAAGCATGGACACCAGTTCCTCATACTTTTTGCAGGTTTCTTCGTCGTTATCCACGATGATTTTGGCAACATCCGTGTAGGTCATGCGCTTGTTTACCCTGATAACGGACTCGGTTATTTTATAATCCGCGATATTGCCCTCTTTATCAATCTCCATAAGACAGCTTAAGGTCAGTCTGTCCTCTCCTTCGTTTAAGGAGCAGATGCCGTTTGACAGTGCATGTGGCAGCATGGGAATAACCCGATCCACCAGATAGACACTGGTGCCCCTTTTCAGAGCCTCCCTGTCCAGTGCGGAATTTTCCTGCACATAATTGGACACATCCGCAATGTGCACGCCCAGATGGTACCTGCCCGTTTCTTCGTCCACGGTAAGGCTGACCGCATCATCAAGGTCCTTGGCATCCTCGCCGTCTATGGTCACCATAAGAAGATTGCGCAAGTCCAGTCTGCCCTCCCTGTCGGCTTCCTCCACCTCTTTCACGGCGCGCTCCGCCTGATTTAAGACCTTTTCCGGGAATGCAACCGGCAAATCAAAGCCCTTTACAATGGAAAGAATATCCACGCCGGGGTCATTGATATGCCCGATAATCTCCGTGATTTTTCCTTCAGGACTGCGTCTGCCCCTGCCGTAATCGGTAATTTCCGCCACAACCTTGTGTCCTGTCACGGCGCCCTTGGAACGTTCCATGGGAATAAAAATATCCTTCGCTATTTTTGCGGAGTCCGGCACCACAAAGCCGAAGTTTTTGGAACGTTCAAAGGTGCCGACCACTTTGGTAATACCACATTCCAGTATGTTTGTGATTTTAACCTCCGGGCGCCTTCCTTCGGAGTCCGGTAAAGGAACCGCCTCCACCTTATCCATGTGGAATGCTCCGTTTGTCATGTCCTCCGGCACAAAATAATCTGCTTTCTTACTGCCGTCCTCTGCATCCTCCCGCAAAAAGCCGTAGCCCTTGGCATGTCCTATGAAAGTACCTGTAATTATTTTTTCTGTGTTTCTTTTCTTTTTCATATCAATCCTCATGCCTTTCCGCAACAGAGCTGCTCCGCCTAAACTACCATGTAAAAAAAGCACTCTTCTTACAAAGAGTGCTTTCGTTCACCATGCATTAAAAAACGTTCAGGTTTAAGACAATCGCCATAAGGAAGAACAGAACCGCTAAAACTCTGGTAATCTTTACCAGATTTCCTTCCATGGAACGTCCTTTATTTTTGCCCCAGTAGGTTTCTGCCGCACCACTGATGGCTCCCAGTCCTTCATCTTTGCCTTCCTGCATCAAAACAAGCACTGTCAGTGCAAGACATATAATAATAAAAATAATGGTTAAAGTTATTCTCAAAGCTCCCATATCACACCTCCGTGGGATAGATTATATTCAATCAAACAAAAGTGATTGTACCATAGAGTAAACAGTTTTTCAACCTCTTTTTCCAAAACAAGCCTATTTTTTCCATGTCTGTGGAGAAAACAGCACTAAAATCGGAATGAGTTCCAGTCTTCCTGCCAGCATGTCAAAAATCATAACCACCTTGGATACATCCGAAAAAGCGGAAAAATTGCCGGTTGGTCCGACCATATCTAAGCCGGGACCGATGTTGTTCAGAGTCGCCATAATCGCGGAGACGTTGGTTTCAAAGCTGAAATTATCCAGACTGACTATCAGTATGGACACAAAGGACAACAGTACATAAATGCCGGTGTACACCAGAATGGATCGGATTAAATCCTCCGGGAACACTCTTCCGTCCATATGCATTTTTTTAATGCTGCGGGGATGGATTACTTTCTGGATTTCGTTCTTTGCACTCTTCATGAGAACCACCAGTCGGGACACCTTGAAACCTCCGCCCGTACTGCCCGCACTGGCACCAACAATCATCAGAAGAAACAGGATCGTCTTGCTGAAGGACGGCCAGAGATTAAAGTCGCAGCTTGACAGACCTGTGGTGGTAATGATGGAAACTACATGGAAGGCGGACTGGAACAGAGCTTCCCCGAAGTTTGAAAAATAGCCTCTCACGTTCACCGCAATCAGAAGCGCCGCGCCCACTACAATTCCCACATATGCCTTTAACTCCGTATTTTTCAGCACATCCCCCGGCTTTTTTGCAATCAGGAGATAGTACATGCTGAAGTTGATACCGCATAGGAACATAAAAATCAAAATAATTGCCTGCACTGCCCTGCTGTAGGTTGCTGTACCGGTATTTAAGATAGCATAGCCGCCGGTACCCACCGTGGAAAATGTCATGGTAACGGAGTCAAACAAAGGCATGCCCGTAAACAACAGGCAGATGATTTCTGCCACCGTAATGGCAATGTAGATAATATATAAAATCCGGGCTGTGTTTTTTACCCGCGGAACCAGCTTTCCGACCGACGGTCCCGGGCTTTCCGCCCTGACTAAATGCATGTTGTAGCTGCCGGACAAAGGAACAATGGACAGAATAAATACCAGTACGCCCATGCCGCCTACCCAGTGCGTGGAAAGCCGGAAGAACTGCGTACAGTGTGCCAGTGCTTCCACATCCGTAAGGATGGTTGCACCCGTAGTGGTAAAGCCGGATGCCGTTTCAAAAACCGCATCCACATAGGAAGGGATCTCCCCGGTCAGAACAAAGGGAACAGCCCCTATAAGACTTAGTACAATCCAGCTTAAGGAAACGGCTACAAAGCCTTCCCTCGCATAAAACACCTTGCTTTTTGGCTTAAACAGTCTGCCTACAAAACCTGTCAACAGGCATGCCGCTGCAATCAGAAGAAACGCATATCTTTCTTTTTCTCCGTAAAGCAGCCCTACAAAATACGGAAGAAGCAGGAAAAATCCCGCAAACTGCAATACACTGACCAGTGTATATCGGATAATGGAATGATTCATACTAATAAACCGGCCTTTCCCAAAACACTTTCTTCTTCACGATTACCGTAAAATATCCTTGATATCGTGAAATCCGGTAGCGGAAGTTACCACTACCACCGTATCTCCCACCTGGATGATACTGTGGCCACGTGGCGTCATAATGGTTCCCTTGTGGTTGATGCTGCAAATCAGGATATTTTTCTTGAGCTTCAAATCCTGTAGGGGAATACCTACTAACGGGCAGTCTTCCCTGATGAAGAATTCCAGAGCTTCTACCCGGTTGTCATTTAATTTATACAGAGTTTCAATGTTGCTTCCCATGGAATTGTGCATAGCGCGTACAAATTCGATAATGGTTTCCGCCGTGATATACTTGGGGTAAATAATGCTTCCCAAATCCATGCTTTCAATGATTTCATCGTAGGAAAGCCGGTGTACACGGGTAATGATTTTTGCCTTGGTCTGGCTCTTGGCAAACAGGGAAAGCATAATGTTTTCTTCGTCGAAGTTGGTCATGGAAACAAAGGCTTCCGTCTGTAAAAGTCCTTCTTCCATCAAAAGCTCCCTGTCGGTGCCGTCGCCGCAGATAATCATTGCCTGAGGCAGTATTTCACCCAGTTCCTCGCAGCGTTCCTTGGATTTATCTATTATCTTGATGTGAATACCCATATCCGACAAAATCTGTGTCAGGTAATAGGATGTTTCTCCACCTCCGATAATTATGGCATCCTTCGCCCGGGTGGTGGGCACCTTTAGCTTCCGGAAAAAGGCGGCAATCTTGGCAGAAGCTGCTACCAGTGTAATTTCATCTCCCGCTTTCAGGACAAAGTCACCGTCGGGAATGTAAATCTCCTCGCCTCGCTCTACCACGCAGACCAGCACATCGCTCTTAAACTCCGTGCTGACATCTTTTAAGGATAAATTGCATAAAACGGACTGCTCGCCGATGCGGTATTTTACAAGTTCCACTCTGCCCTTGGAAAAAGTATCAATCTTCAGAGCGGAAGGGAATTTTAGTAATCTTGCGATTTCAGATGCCACCGCATATTCCGGGTTGATAACCAGAGAAAGTCCCAATTCCTCTTTGATATAGGCGATTTCCTTGTAGTAGACCGGATTGGATACTCTGGCAATGGTGTGGCAGCCACCGGTTTTTCTGGCAATAAGACAACAAAGCAGGTTCAATTCATCTTTTCCGGTAACGGCAATTACCAGATCTGCTTCATCAACTCCTGCTTCCATCTGCACACTGTATACTGCGCCGTTTCCCACGATGCCCATAACATCATAGGTATTGGCTATGTTATTAACTATATTTTCCTTTTCGTCAATTATCGTAATATTATGTCCCTCGCTGCTTAACTGCTCGGCAAGGGCGGTACCTACGTTTCCGCAGCCGACTATTACAATTTTCATGATTACTACACCTTTCTATTCTATTTCAGCCATACATAGGAACAAAACAGAATAAATAAAAAAAATACAAGAAGGAACAGTGCTGCAATTAACAATGCAGCACCTAAAATCCCTCTCATCATGGCACGTTTTTCCTTAAAGGTCAAGTCCGTGAAGTCATTTTTCCCCTTGTTTTCCGGTTTGTTTTTTGCTTCGGAATACCAGGGCATGCCTTCCACATTCATATTGGCAATGGTTCTGCCGTCATCTACAAAAGAAGGTTTCTTCTTATTTTTTGCCATCTTCTTCCTTCTTTGCCTCATTCATTTCTTTTTCAAATTCCTTGTTCATTTCCGGTGTGTTGTACAAATGGCAGGCAACAAAGTGATCGTCTTCCACTTCTCTGTACCGGGGTTCGATGCACTTACACATTTCCATGCAGTCCTTACATCTTGTATGGAATTTACATCCTGCGGGCGGATTGGCGGGAGAAGGAATGCTTCCTTCCAGCACAATTCGTTCCATCTTGGCATCCGGGTCGGGGATGGGAATGGCGGAAAACAGTGCTTTGGTATAAGGATGCAGAGGATGACTGAAAATCTTTTCCGTATCGGAATACTCTACCATATTTCCCAGGTACATAACACCTACCGTATCGGAGATATACTCTACAACAGAAAGGTCATGGGAAATGAAAAGATAGGTCAGATCAAATTCCTTCTGCAGATTACGAAGCAGGTTGATAATCTGCGCCTGAATGGACACATCCAGTGCAGATACCGGTTCGTCGCAGACAATGAAGTCCGGGTTTAAGGCAAGCGCACGGGCAATGCAGATACGCTGTCTCTGTCCGCCGGAGAATTCATGTGGATAACGGTCTTTGTGATATTCCTGCAATCCGCAGGCTTCCATAATCCTGGTAATATAGTCATCAAATTCTTCGGGTGGAACAATGCCATGCTCCCTGACACCTTCGCCGATAATTTCACCTACCGGCAGTCTTGGAGAAAGGCTGGAAAACGGATCCTGGAATACAATCTGGATTGTAGGTCGGATTTTCCGCAGTTCCTCCTTGCTTAAGGAGAAAATCTCCTGTCCGTTGATATATACTTCACCGGAGGTCTTTTCCTGCAGACGAAGCAGGGTTCTGCCGGTGGTGGACTTGCCACAGCCGGACTCCCCTACAAGACCCATGGTGGTACCTCTTTTAATGGTAAAGGAAACACCATCCACAGCCTTTACATAGGAAGTCTTGCCGGAAACGATGCTTTTCTTTATCGGGAAATATTTCTTCAAATCTTTTACAATCAGAAGATTATCCTTATTTTCCAATTCTTCTCTGGATACTAACGGTTCCTGTATATGCTTTTTCTTTCTATCCATACCATGCACACCTTTCTACAGCTTCTTCACATCCACAGACTGCGGATATCCCATTACTTCTCCTTCATCAAAGTAACGATAGCAGCTCACGGAATGGGTATCGCTGATTTTGATTTCGGGTGGGTATTTGCCGTTGCACTTTTCTACGCACAATTCACATCTGTCTTTGAAGTAACAGTAATCCGGCATGTTAATGGGGTTCGGTACGCTGCCTGGAATATTGTAAAGTTCTTCTACTTTACGTCCTACCACGGGCTTACTCTTCATAAGACCGATGGTGTAGGGATGGCAGGGATTGCTGAAAATATCCCATGTGGTACCTCTTTCGATAACACGTCCGGCATACATAACCACCACGTAGTCCGCCATGTTGGCAACCACGCCTAAGTCGTGGGTAATCAGCATAATGGAACTGCTCATCTTGTCCTTCAGTTCCTTTAACAGATCCAGAATCTGTGCCTGGATGGTAACGTCCAGTGCGGTGGTCGGCTCGTCCGCAATGATTAACTCGGGATTGCATGACAGCGCAATGGCAATCATGATACGCTGGCGCATGCCGCCGGAAAGCTCATGAGGATACATCTCGTAAACACCTTCCTTATTGGCGATACCAACTAATTCCAGCATCTCCAGAGTACGCTTTTTTACATCTTCCTTGCTCATTTCCGGGTTGTGAAGTTTGATAACTTCATCTACCTGGAAGCCAATACGGAATACAGGGTTTAAGCTGGTCATGGGCTCCTGGAAAATCATAGCCATGCGGTTGCCGCGCATATGCTGCACCACTTCGTTGGGAGCCTTTGCAATGTCAATGGCATCTCCGCTGTCCCCTTCGCCTACGTTGAAACGGATTTCTCCGCCTACGGTCTGGCCGTGGGGTCTCTGCAGAAGCTGCATTAAGGAAAGGCTGGTAACGGATTTGCCGCAGCCGGACTCTCCCACGATGCCGACGGTGGAGCATTTCGGCACCACAAAGCTGGCGCCGTCTACCGCCTTAACCGTACCGATGTCGGTAAAGAAATAGGAGCAGACATTGTCAAATTCCACTACGTTGCCGGAATCCTTCATTTTGGTCATGTAGGTATCCGGGTTTACTTTCTTTCGGTTTCTCTGCTTTTCCAGACGCTTGGTAAGTTTGCGGTTAAATCTGGAAATCTTGGCAGATTCTTTACTGGATATATAATTTGATTTCTTACTCTTATGCTCTGACATAATCTAAATCCCTCCGCACTGTTATCTCTTCATTTTCGGGTCGAATGCATCACGCAGACCGTCACCTACAAAGTTGAAAGCGATAACGGTAAGACAGATTAACATTCCCACGGGAACCCAGATATAAGTATAACTCTTCATCGCCTCTGCGGTGGATACGGAGTTAATCATGGTACCCCAGGTTGCCAGAGGATGCTTTACACCGAGACCTAAGAAGGAAAGGGTGGATTCTGTTAAAATAACGCTGCCGAGACCGGATGTTGCCGTAACGATAAGCTGGGGCATAACGTTCGGCACCAGATGCTTGAATATACGTCTTCTGGTCTTTAAGCCGATAGCTTCTGCCGCTACCATGAATTCCTGCTCTCTCAGGGAAAGAATCTGGCCTCTTACGAGACGAGCCACACCTGCCCAGCCGAGTACACCGAGCACTGCCATCAGCCATACGACACGCACATAAGGCTTCATCTTCATGGCGTCGAACATGGCGCCCATGATAATCAGAATGGGCATGGAAGGAATACAGTAGAAAATATCTACCAGTCTCATGATAATGTTATCAATCCAGCCGCCGAAGTAACCGGCAATACCACCCATGATAACACCCAAAATTGTTTCAATGATAATAACCACGAAAGCAACCAGCAGGGATACACGGCCGCCGTACATCATACGTGCCAGCACGTCCATACCGTCACCGTCCGTACCGAATACATGTGCCTTACTCGGTTTTGCAAAAATATCAATCAGGTAAACCACCTGTTCACAGGTCATAATATAGGAACCGTTCTTGTCGGTTACGGTAATGGTTCTGGTCTCTGTGATATAGTTGCCGTTTTCATCCAGGGTGTAGTTACCGTTTTCGTCTACCTGGGCAATATTCCATTCAAAGGTTGCCGTTTTTAAATTCTGCGCTGTCATGTCTTCAATGACTTCATGCACCTTTTCCTTGAAAGCGAAGCCCATTACATCTTCGCCGCTGTAGGAACGGATAACCAGATTGGAAAAGGCAGCTATGGGAGTTTCGGAGCTTTTTGCCAGGTCATAAATTTCAATTTCATCGGAATCGGGAGATGCCGCGATGGTATAGGTCACACCGTCTGCCTCAAAGTCCTTATTCTCCACATAAGCCACAACGGCATTCTTCTTGAATTCATCACTGATTTTGAAGGAGTCGTCATAGCTGTCGAATACATAATCGGTCAGGTAACCGAGGGCTGTGCTGTCGCCTAAACGGTACACATGTACGCCGTCGGAAGCCTTGTTTACCACATATTCCGCATCCCCGAAGGTAAAGCAACTGTTGTCCATATTATCCTGCAGGGCTGCTTCAAAATCCGCACCCAGCTTACTGCCGGTGTAAGTGATGCCGCCGCCGCTTTTCTTTACGGTATAGGTTTTCTTCTTGCCTGCGGTTACGGTAAAGTTTTCGCCGCCTGCCTTGAATTCAGACTTTCCGGACGCAATGGCTTTTTCCAGGGCGCTCTGTACCCCTTCTGTTTCTTCCACGCCGGAAGCGAGTTTAATTTCTTTCTTAATAGAGTCATAGGTGCCGTATGCGGTTTCTTCCCCGATAAAGCAAACCTCTTCTCTCTCATCCTTCAGAAGGGAATATACATGATCTGACATCTTTTCTACCAGATAGCTGTTGCCGTTCGTATCGGTCAGGGCGCTTTCCTGTTCACCTGCCGCATTCATCTTGTTGATGGTGGAAGTCAGATTGTTTTTAACGGAATAATGAAGGTCCGTACTTTCATCCAGCAAAAACAGGGAAAACTCCGTTCTCTTGGATGCCATGGCATAATCAATCACGGAATTGTCATATTTATAGAAAATCTGTGTCTGGCTGTACGGATAAAAAACCGGTACCAGAAAAGAAAATACAAACATGAATATCAGAACTACGGAACCCACAATAGCCAGACGGTTGTTAATAAACCGCTTGAATACCAGCTGTCCCGGGCTTAACACCTTGATACGTTCCGTGCTGTCCAGTGTCATTTTATCTTCCTTATGCAGTTCGTTCTTTGCTTCTCTTTCTTTTAAGACTTCGTTGAAATTCTTTTTACTCATTTCGCACTGACCTCCTAATTTACACGTACACGGGGGTCAACCACCGCATAAAGAATATCTGCAATCAGGTTACCGAGCAGAGTCAGGATGGATACAAATGCCAGATAGAACATGGTGAAAGGAATGTCGCCGCCTATCATGGCATAATAGGAATAATAACCGATACCGCGGATACCGAATAAGGTTTCGGTAATCAGCGCACCGGAGAAAAGTCCCGGTAAGGAACCGCCGAGCATAGTTACCAGAGGAATGAGGGTATTGCGGAACGCATGTCTGCTGATGACTTTGTTTTCCGGCAGACCCTTTGCTCTTGCGGTACGGATGTAATCGGAATTCAGAACCTCCAGCATATTGGTTCTGGTGTAACGCATCAGGCTTCCGACACTGACAACGGTAAGGGTGGCAATGGGCAGCACCAGATGCGCTGCCAAATCCATGGTCTTACCGAAGCTTGAAAGGGATGCATAGTTTCTGCCCTGCATACCTACCAGTTCAAACCATCCGAGCTTGACGGAGAAAATTAACTTAAATACGGTTGCCACAAAGAATGTGGGCATGGAGATACCAATGAGACCGAATACCGTAACGGCATAGTCGGTCAGACTATATTGTTTACGCGCAGCCACTACACCGAGCGGTACGGCGATTATAATCTCAAGAATAAAGGAGATAGCTCCCATTACGAAACTGTACCAGATACACTTGTTAAATAACTGAAGAACAGGCATAGTCTGGCTCCAACTGTCACCAAATTTACCCTGTACGGCATTGCCAAGCCAGATAAAGTATCCCTGTACGATACCCTTGTCCATTCCGTACTGAGCATTCAAATCATCAATCCATTCCTGCGCACTTTTGGTTGCACCGGGACGGGTGGCAAGCTCTCTTGCCGTCTGCTCCACATAGCTGGTAGGCAGATTACACTCCAATGCATAAATAATAAATGTTACAAAGAAAAAAATAACCGCACTAAATGCCAGTCTTTTTGCAATAAACTTTCCCATAAAACACCGCCTATAAATTTATATCAGTTACAGGAGCCTGCAAAAGCAGGCCCCCGCTCTGATATTGATTTGGTTTGCACCAATTAGTTCATCTCTAATTTTTCGATGTCGTTCGTCCATCCCCAGAAGGTGGTGATATCGGGAGTCATGGTAGAAACATTGACACGTTCGGTACTGATTACTACTGCATTCTGTCTCTGGTAGGTAGGAATTTCTACGCCCCAGTCAAGAATTGTTTCCAGACATTCTTTGTAAGTTGCCTTACGGTAGGACTGGTCTGCACTGTTACGTGCTGCAATAATCATTTCGTCTAAGTTTGCATCTTCAATGCTGTAGTGGTTGGAGTTGGTTCCGTTACCGTTGGCGTTATCGGAATGATATACCTGATACATATCCGGGTCAACGGTTGCGCCCCATGCACCTGCCCACATTTCAGCAGTGTTAGCTTCCAGTGCGTTGTTCCATACGCTGGAATCGGAAGGGTCGTTGATTTCCAGGGTAATACCGATGGTAGCTAAAGCTTCCTTTGCTGCAGTCAGAATACCGAATGCAGGATGGTCGCCGGTACCGCCGCCGGGGATAATTACTTCGTAGGTCATTTCTGCGCCTTTGGGAGCTGCGGTAAACTTACCGGTTGCTTCGTCAAAGGTGTAACCTGCTGCTTTGAAGAAACTGATACTTGCCTGAAGAGCTGCTTCATACTTCTGTTCATCAGTCATATCCGCTGTGTAAATGGAGTTGCCGTCAGCATCTACAGAGTAAGCAATTCTGTAACCTTCGTCTGCAGGCTTGGGAGCAGCCCAGGAAGTATTGGATATAGGATACTGGATTACAGTAGCCATTTCGCCGTAGTAGGAATTGATAACGGTATCTCTGTAAGCTGCAAAAATGGTTGCAAATGCTTTTCTTAAATCCTTGGAAGCATCGCTTGCCTTGTCATCGCCAACCTTAACCATGTTAGCGTTGATACCGATGTAACCGTAACCTAAGTTATCAACCAGGTCAGTGGTCAGAACGTCACCGGTAACTTCTCCGTTGGAGTTGTAGTTCTTGATATTCTTTAATACATCCACGCTCATGGAAGGATCGGAAATATCAAAGGTTCCGGATGCTACACCGGTCAGCTTGTCACTGTCGGGTGTTTCCTTGAACAGAAGAGTCTTAATCTTGGGTTCACCCTTGTAGTAATTTTCGTTTGCGGTGAAGGTAACTACACCGTTATCATAGCTGTCAAACTTGTAAGGGCCGGCACCTAAAGGCTGGGTGGTCTTGTCTTTTACGATGCTTAAATCACCCTTGGTAAAGCCAAACATGTTGTTGTCATAATCATACTTGGAAGTATCGCCATAGTAGTGAAGAGGCGCTACGGGTACGCCTAACTGGTAAATAGCAACCGCATCAAACTTATCCATGGTGACACGCAGGCTGTAATCACCGGTCTTTTCGATACCGGAAATGCTTGCAGCAGAATCACCGGTGGTAACACCCTGTGAAAATTCAGGATAGTCTTCATTTAACATGGTAAACAGGTCATCGCCTGCTGCTTCTGTCTCAGACATGGTAACTAAATCATTGTCATATTTAGCCTGTAATTCCGTCCAGTAATCAGCAATGGTTAAGTCTGCAATGTTGTATTCGGTACCGGTACCTGCACCTGTCAGAACGGTGCCGTCATCGTTTACATCACCGAAGCCCCATGCAAACATACCGAGAGCTACTTCACTGTTGCCAACGGATTCCAGATAATCCGGATAGTTAGCTACACAGTAATCTACGATATCCTGTGCGAACTTTTCGCCTTCTTCATCAAGAGCTGTCCAGTATGCGTTCATCTGTTCCTCTGTGAAATTGGTGAAATCGGTATTGTCACGGCCTGCTGCAAGGATTACGTTGCCAAGGCTGTCCATACCGCTTCTGTACTCTTCCATACCCTTGATAGGCAGGGTGTAGAAAGTCTGTGCGCCGTCATAAGTCGGGTCAGACAGTACGTACATGGAGAAAATAACGTCATCTACGGTAAGAGGCTCACCGTCAGAGAACTTGATGTCATCTCTTAAAGTAAAATCATAAACTACGCTACCGTCATCGTTCTGTGTCACGTCACAGTCAGCAATACCGGTATAGGTATAATCGGTACCATTGTAAGCAATGGTTTCTCCTTCAATACCTTTTAATACGACATTGCCTTCACGATCGGAACCAAGTAAACCGACGGTAACCAGATCGGATACGTCCTGGTCATACTGAAGGGTTGCAAAGAAAGGGCTGAACTTGGAACCGAAGGTGTCTTTACCGACAACTAAGGTATCAGCGCCTGTGGATGTGGATACTTCTGTAGATTCAGAAGCGCCTGTTTCTGTGTTAGCGCCGCCGGTAGAAGTATTGTCTTTACCGCAGGCACTGAGGGAAGCTACAGTCATAACAGCCGCTAAGCCGAGAGAGAGCTTCTTCAAGAAACTTTTTTTCATAACTTTATCCTCCTTATGTGATAATAGTGGAATCCCTCACGGGTATTCCCTGTTTATATCAAACAGCCTGTGCTGCCGATATCGTGATTAAACAGTCTCCTCTTTTCTGTCCGCTTCCGGATTTTTGATTTTCGTCACCTGTATGCCTCTTATAAAGAAAAAACCTGCAGCAAAAAGCAAAATCTGCAGCCCCATGGAAACGAGATAAAAGAAATCCCAGAAAGAAAAGCAGAAGGATACTTTTATACCATAGACAAGCGCCGCCAGAAAGCCGAGCGCCGATACGATGATGCCGGCAATGCTGCTTCCTTTTGCCCTGTCAAAGCTTTTTTCCTTCTCTTCTCTTTTAAAAGAAGACTGTGCGGTGAGTTTCAAAAGACTCATTGCCGATGAAAAGAACAGATATACCACCGCAAATAATCCGAGCATGGGCACCGTCACATAAATCTGTCTGGTAACGGCGCTGTAATTCCAAAGACTGAAAAGCAAAAGCACCATGCTTATAAGCGCCAGGACACTCTCCCGCAGGGCAAGAACTCTTAACTGCTGTACATCGATAAAGCAATAAAGAGGACCGATATAAACCGCTTTCTCTTTCAGCTTTCCCTTTGCTCCGTCATATGCCTCTATCCGGTAGTCCTTCGCGTATTTGTTTCTGAGCATCTGCCACTGCCTTTCGGAATTTGTCTTTTCACAAAAAAAGCAGGTAACCTTTATTACCCACTCCATTATGGTTTATCCGTAATAGATTTTCATCTAACATGTAGTAGAATAGCATTTTCACTGGGAAAAATCAAGTATCTTTTCGTTTCCATATAAATCCTGTATGCGGATTTCAGTTTTTCAAATGTATATTTTTCTTGGTTTTTCTGCAATATATTCACATATGTTGTTATCCGTTTTATATTATCATATATTTAGGTATAATTATTCTTTTTTATTTATTTGACAAAAATTTAGCAGACTGCCTGTCCGCAGTCTGCCAAAGCCGTTCTTTCCGGCATTTTACGTATATTTATTTTGCCAGCACACCGTAGACCGCCGATGCGCCCACTTCCTCTTCTATCTGCAGAAGCCGGTTGTACTTCGCCACACGGTCGGAGCGGCACGGGGCGCCCGTTTTAATCTGTCCGGCATTTAAGGCAACGGCAATATCCGCAATGATGCTATCCTCCGTTTCGCCGGAACGGTGGGAAATCACGGCGCGGTAGCCGTTTCGCATCGCCATATCCACCGCATCAAATGCTTCCGAAAGTGTGCCAATCTGGTTTACCTTTACCAAAATCGCATTGGCTGCGTTCAGCTTGATGCCGGCATCCAGGCGTTTTACGTTGGTAACAAACAAATCGTCGCCCACAAGCTGCACCCGTCTGCCGATGCGCTCCGTCATGGTACGGAAGCCTTCCCAGTCGTCCTCCGCCAGACCGTCCTCTATGGAGAAAATGGGATATTTATCCAGAAGTCTTTCATAATACACAATCATCTCTGCGGCATCCCGGATGATTTCCGCCCCCTTCTGTTTACTCTCGCCGGGGAAATGGTACATGCCGGTCTTTTCCTGATAAAGCTCGCTGCTTGCCACGTCTATGGCAATCTGCACATCCGCGCCCGGTTCATAACCGGAGGCCTTGATGGCTTCCACCAAAAGGTCTAACGCCGCTTCTGCATCGGGCAGGTCGGGTGCAAAGCCGCCTTCATCCCCGATACCCGCGGAAAGTCCTTTTCCGGTAATGATGCCTTTTAAATTATGGTAAATTTCCGCACACATGCGCAAGGCTTCTTTAAGGCTTTGTGCGCTCACCGGCGCAATCATAAACTCCTGAAAGTCCACCGTGTTGGCAGCATGCTTTCCGCCATTTAAGATATTCATCATGGGGGTGGGCATTAAAATGGTACGGCTGCCGCCGAGATACCGGTACAGAGGAAGTTTCAGGGAAGCAGCTGCCGCCCTGGCGCATGCCATGGATACGCCCAATGTGGCATTGGCTCCTAAGTTTGCCTTGTTATCCGTGCCGTCCGCCGCAATGAGCAGGCGGTCTATCTCACTCTGATCCAGTACGTTCTTACCGATTAAAAGCGGCTTTATTTTCTCATTGATGTTCTGCACTGCATGCTCCACACCAAGACCGAAATACCGCTCTTCGCCGTCCCTTAATTCCACTGCCTCAAACCGTCCGGTACTTGCGCCCGACGGTACGGATGCGTGTCCCATATAACGGCATCCTGTTTCCACATCTTCTACCACTACTTCTGTTTCCACGGTGGGGTTTCCTCTGGAGTCTAAGATTTCCCTTCCGTGCACTTCGATTATCTTTTTAAACGAAATCATGGCATACCTCCTTTTTTAGTCAGTATGCCACGTTTTCTGTGATTTATTACCCGTCTGTCACGCAGAACGGTTGTAATTTCTTATTTTATTTTTTAATAAGAAGAGATTTTCCGGTCATTTCCTTCGGCTGTTCCATACCCATAACCTCAATCAGGGTGGGAACAATGTCTGCCAGACAGCCGCCCTCTCTCAGGGTATAGGACTTGTCATAGTTATACAGAATAAAAGGAACCGGATTGGTGGTATGAGCGGTGTAAGGTTCACCGGTTTCATAGTCAATCATCTGCTCTGCATTTCCGTGGTCTGCGCAGATAAAGAGCACGCCGTCCATATCGTCTATTGCGGCAACTGCCTTTCCAACACATTCATCCACTACTTCAATTGCCTTTACGGCTGCGGGAATGACGCCGGTATGACCTACCATATCGGGATTTGCAAAGTTAATGATAATGACATCATATCTGCCGCTTCTGATGGCGCCTGTCAGCTTGTCGCATACTTCGTAAGCGCTCATTTCCGGCTTTAAATCATAGGTTGCAACCTTGGGAGAATGTACTAAAATTCTGTCCTCGCCTTCGTTGGGCTGCTCTACACCGCCGTTAAAGAAGAAGGTTACGTGTGCATATTTTTCAGTTTCGGCAATACGTGCCTGAGTCATCTTGTGCGCGGCAAGGTATTCGCCGAAGGTATTGGTAATGGCTACCTTGTGGAATGCCACTTCCTTATTGGGGATAGTTGGATCGTAATCGGTAAAGGCTACGAATACGATATCCTTTCTGTCTCCTCTTTCAAACTTGTCAAAGGTATCTTCACAGAACGCTCTGGAAATTTCTCTTGCTCTGTCAGGACGGAAGTTGAAGAATACAACGGAGTCGTGGTCCTTTACGGTGCCGATTGCCTTGCCGTCTTTTGCCACAACAGCAGGTATTACGAACTCATCGGTTACATCCTTATCATAAGAATCCTTGATGGCGCAGAACGGGCACTCTGCCTGTACGCCCTCGCCCTTTACCATGGCGTCATACGCAAGCTTTACTCTGTCGTAATTGTTGTCTCTGTCCATTGCGTAGTAACGGCCCATGATGGAAGCGATTTTGCCGACGCCCTTGTTATCCAGTTCCTTCTGCAGCGCCTCTAAGAACTCCTTGCCGCTTGTGGGAGGGGTATCTCTGCCGTCTAAGAAGCAGTGTACATACACTTCTTCGATGCCATTTTTCTTTGCCATATCCAGAAGTCCGTATAAATGGGTAATGTGGCTGTGCACACCGCCGTCGGAAAGAAGTCCCATGCAGTGCAGGGCGGAATGGTTCTTCTTACAGTTCTCCATAGCCTTTAAGAGCGCCGGATTTTCAAAGAAATCGCCGTCCTGGATTTCCTTGGTGATACGGGTCAGTTCCTGATATACGATACGTCCCGCACCCATATTCATATGGCCGACTTCGGAGTTGCCCATCTGTCCTTCGGGAAGGCCTACCGCCATACCGCTTGCCAGTCCCTTTACAAAAGGATTTTCCGCCATCAGCTTGTCCATTACAGGGGTATTTGCCATGGCAATGGCATTGCCGTTCTTATTATCATTCAGGCCATAGCCGTCTAAAATCATTAATACAACCGTTTTTTTACTCATGATATGCTTACTCCTCTTTTCTGATTGTTATTTATTTGATATTTACATCGCAAAAATTATACCTTTTCTTTGCAAAACATGCAAGAAAAGAATTGTTTTTTTTAGGCCATTGACATAAAATAGATGAAATATACTTTTACAAAAAGGGGATTTTCTCATGATAACTCTGCTGTCTAAAATTTTTATCAAAAACCGGGAGGACACTTCCTCTCCCGAAGTCAGACAGCGCTACGGTATTTTAAGCGGCGCGGTCGGCATTTTCTTTAACCTGCTTTTATTTGCCGGGAAGTTCCTTGCCGGTTCCGTAAGCCACTCCATTGCCATTACGGCGGATGCCTTCAACAACTTATCCGATGCGGCTTCCTCCGTCATTACACTGATTGGATTCAAGTTAGCCGGACAGAAGCCCGACCCCGACCACCCTTACGGACACGGCAGAATCGAATACCTGTCCGGTCTTGCGGTTGCCGCCGCCATTTTGATCATGGCATTTGAGCTCTTAAAAGGCTCTGTGGAAAAACTGCTCCACCCGGTGGAAACTGCTTTTCATCCTCTGATCATCCTCTGTCTGCTGCTTTCCATTCTGGTGAAGGGCTATATGTACTTATATAACAGAAGCATCAGCAGAAAAATACACAGTGAAGCCATGATGGCAACTGCAAAGGACAGCCTAAGTGATATGGTGGCAACCTCCGCCGTGCTTTTTACCACCCTGCTTTCCCGCTACGCCCACATCGATCTGGACGGCTGGTGCGGCATTTTGGTGGGCATCTTTATTTTCACGACAGGTCTTTCCGCCGCAAGGGATACCATCAATCCGCTGCTTGGCGAAGCTCCCGACCCGGAATTTGTCAAAAGGATTGGCGAAATCGTCTATTCCTCCGAGGACATTTTAGGGTTCCATGATTTAATGGTACATAATTACGGTCCCGGCCGCGTCATCATTTCCCTGCACGCAGAAGTACCCGCCGATGGGGATATCCTTGCCCTGCACGACACCATCGACAACATCGAACGAAAACTGAAAAAAGAACTGCACTGCGAGGCGGTCATTCATATGGACCCCATCTGTATCCATGACCCGGAGGTCAATGCCCTGAAAGAAAAGGTCTGCGGTATTTTGAGAAATATCGACCCGGTTCTGACCCTGCACGATTTCCGCACGGTAAAGGGGCCCACCCACACCAATATCATTTTCGATGTGGTAAAGCCCTACCGTTTTCCCCTCTCCGACGAGGAGTTAAAACAGCTTTTAAGCGAAAAAATACAGTCCATGGGCAAAAATTTTTACCCGATTATTCAGATAGATGAAAAGTACACTTGACAGCTTCTTAAAAAAGGCGTATAGTCAAACAAGTTAATGTCAAAATATAAAAAGAAGGAGGTAACCGAAATGATTAATTTCGTAAACAACATGACAGATAACAAAATCTTAACAACGACTATTTTCGCAGTTACCTCAGAAAGACTTATGAATTGCTGATATCTGACAGCAAGTGCTTTTGCAAGCTTATACTTTTGAATTAAGCTTTCGGCACTCCGGTTTGTAAATTTGCCTGCGGTTTCTTCCGCAGGCTTTTTTTGTGTCTGTGGATACACCGCCGCAGCCGTCTTTCCGAGGGGATTAAAAAGGAGGAGAAAGAAACAATGAAGAAACTGTCAACGCATATCAGAGAGCATCTGCCGGCTTATCTTTTGGCCACTCTTGCCCTTGTTATCCATGTCGGACTGGATATGCTTTCACCGGAGCTTACCAAACGCATCATCGATGACGTTATCGGGAACGGCAACCTTGCCGCCCTGAAAGGTATTCTCCTTGGCTTTTTAGCTATCGGTATCGGCCGTTTTATCTTCGGCTACATCAAGGAATACACCTTCGACGTGACCGGTGCCACCATCGCTTCCAATATGCGTAAGGAGCTGTTCGACCACATCCAGAGCCTTTCCGCCGATTTCTTTGACAGGACCGGCACCGGCGAGCTGATGAGCCGTATCAAGGATGATGTAGACCGCATCTGGGACGGTATTTCCTATGTGGGAATGCTCCTGATTGAGGTTGCCGTACACACATCCCTGATTTTATTCTGTATGATACGCATCAACTGGAAGTTAGCGTTAATTCCCATCGTCTGCATGATTTTGTGCGCCTGCCTCGCTATTTATCTGGAAAAGAAGCTGGACAGCGTATACGAAGCCATCAGTGAGGAAAATGCGGAATTAAATACCGTTGCGGAAGAAAACCTGACCGGTGTGCGCACCGTGCGGGCTTTTGCCAGAGAGGATTTTGAAATAAACAAATTCCTTTCCCACAACACCCGCTACTATGAATTAAACATGCAGCAGTCCAAAATTTTTGTAAAGTACCACCCGCTGTTTTCCTTAGTCAGCAAAATCCTGCCGCTGTTTGTTTTACTCTTCGGCGGTATTCTGTACTTAAACCAGAAGGACGGCAGCTTTACCTTAGGTGACCTGGGTGCCTTTATCCAGTACTCCACCAATATCGTGTGGCCCATGGAAATGCTGGGCTGGCTGACCAACAGCTTATCTTCTGCCGTTGCTTCCAATAAAAAGATACGGAAGCTCTATGCGGAAACGCCCACCATTAAAAATCCGGAAAATCCGGTTGTACTGCCCGGGGTAAAAGGAAAGCTTTCCTTCTCCCACGTCAGCTTTGTAAGGGAGGAAAAAACGGTATTGTCCGATATCAGCTTTACCGTGGAAGCCGGACACACTCTTGGCATCATGGGTGCCACCGGCTCCGGCAAATCTTCCATCGTGCAGCTTATGCAGCGTATGTATGACTGCAGCGACGGCAGCATTTCCTTAGACGATGTGGATATCCGCGAGCTTACCTTAAAGCAGGTGCGCAGCAGCATTTCCGCCGTTATGCAGGATGCGTTCCTCTTTTCCGATACCATCGACGAAAATGTGCGTCTGGGTAAAAAAGACAGCATTACACCCGATGTGGTAAGGGAGGCATCTTCCGCCGCTTCCGCCAGCGAGTTTATCGAAAAATTAGAGGACGGTTACGATACCGTTATCGGCGAACGCGGTGTGGGACTTTCCGGCGGACAGAAACAGCGTATCAGCATTGCCCGTGCGCTTGCCAAGAAGAACCCCATTTTAATTATGGACGACTCCACTTCCGCTCTCGACATGGAAACGGAGCACGAAATCCAGAAAACGTTAAAGACGTTAACGGATACCACAAAAATTATTATTGCTCACCGCATCAGCGCCGTCCGGCATGCGGATGAGATACTTTTCCTTGAAAACGGTAAGATACAGGAGCGCGGCACCCACGAAGAGCTTTTGGCTAAGAAGGGTCTGTACTACGAAGCTTACCAGTCTCAGTACGGTGATTTATTACCGGAAACGGAGGATGCAGCTTATGGCATTTAATTCTTATAAAGAAGACGAACAGACCAGCCATGTAAAGAAAAGCGCCACCCTGCTTCGTCTGTTCTCCTACTTACTTGCCTATAAAAAAGAAATTGTCGGCGTACTTCTCATTATGGCGTTCTGTGTGGGGGTATCTTTATTAAACCCGCTTATCATGGAAGCTGCCATTGACGACTACATCGGCAAAGGCAACTTAAAGGGTCTGATTGGACTGATTGTATTTGCAGCCGCCTTAAATATCATTATGATACTGCTGGTAAAATTGCGTATGTATATCATGGCAAAGGTGTGCAACCAGGTACTTTTAACCATCCGTCAGGAACTTTACACCCATATCCAGACACTGGATTTTCACTTTTTTGACAGCCGTCCCACCGGCAAGATACTCTCCCGTATCATCGGCGATATCAATTCCTTAAAGGACGTGCTGAATAACAGTGTTACCACCCTCATACCCGACTTTATTACGGTGGCAAGCGTTGTCGTGATTATGCTGGTAAAAAGTCCCCTGCTTGCGCTTGCAAGCCTTTCCACCCTTCCGGTGTTAATCATCGGGCTTACGGTTATCCAGCTTTTCTCCCACAAGCGCTGGCGTATTTTCCGGAAAAAAGCTTCCAACCTGAATGCGTTCATTCACGAGGACATCTCGGGTATCCGCATCATCCAGAGCTTTACGGCGGAGGAAGAAACGAAAAAAACCTTCTCCGTACTGGTGAAGGAGCATTTATCCGCTTTCAAGAGAGCTGTCCGGTTAAACGACAGCTTCGGCTCCATCATTGATATCTGCTGGAGTGTGGGAACCATTGCTCTTTATTATGTGGGACTGGTGTTGCTGCCCGGCAGCGCCAGCGTGGGACTTTTAATCTCCTTCGGCTACTATATCGGTATGTTCTGGAGCCCCATTGCCAATTTGAGCAGTTTCTACAACCAGTTAATTACCAATATTGCCGCAGCGGAACGTATTTTCGAGGTGCTGGACACGGAACCCGAAATCAAAAACAGTCCGGATGCCGTGGATATTTCCGGCATCACCGGCGCCGTAACCTTCGACCATGTTTCCTTTGCCTATACGGATGCGCCCGATGTGAAGGTGTTAAAGGATGTTTCCTTTTCGATTAAGCCCGGTGAAACCATTGCCCTTGTAGGTCCCACCGGCGCCGGCAAAACCACGATCGTCAACTTAATCAGCCGTTTCTATGATGCAACGGAAGGGGAAGTGAAAATCGACGGTTTGAATGTAAAGGACATGACGCTTCACAGCTTAAGGAGCCACATGGGCATAATGACCCAGGACAATTTTCTCTTCTCCGGCACGGTAAAGGAAAATATCCGCTACGGAAAGTTAGATGCCACGGAAGAAGAAATCATTCAGGCTGCCAAGGCAGTCGGCGCCCATGACTTCATCATGAAGTTAAAGGACGGTTACGACACCAAGCTAAGCGAACGCGGCGGCGGACTCTCCGTCGGTCAGAAACAGCTTCTGGCATTTGCCCGTACCTTCGTATCCATGCCCGGTATTCTTATCCTGGATGAAGCAACGTCCAGCATCGATACAAAAACCGAGCTTCTGGTGCAGAAAGGCATCGAGACACTGCTTAAGGGAAGAACTTCCTTTGTCATTGCCCACCGCCTCTCCACCATCCAGAAGGCTGACCGCATCTTCGTCATCGATGAAGGCGGCATCATGGAACAGGGAACCGCCAAAGAACTGCTTGCCAAGAAAGGCGCCTACTACGACCTGTATATGGCACAGTTTGCAGTGTAAATCTCATATCTACACAAAAATCCCCGGCAGAACTGGTCTGCCGGGGATTTTTTATTGCATTTTGTTTATCTGTTACTTTTTGTATTCTGCACATTTTGTTTTCTTATTGCCTTAGTCCTTATTTTCTTCCAACGCAAGTCGCAGCCGGTTTTCCATGTTATCACACGTCCTGTCCAGGTCCTGATTGCCGGTAAAATAGGCTTCCGCTTCTTCCAGAATGATATTCTCATAGGCTGCTTTCATGGGTTTCACGTATTTTACTTCCTGTAAAGCCGTTACCGCCGCTTCCGCCTCCTCCTCGGAAATGGAGCCGACCGGAATAATCACTTCCGCCGCTCCCATGCCAATCTGGAAATCATACTTTCTGTTATACTTTCCGTACTTGTCTTCATAGGCTTCTGTGGCAAGGAAATAGTCTTTTCTGAGTTCATATTCTTCCCTGATAACCGGCATAATCATTCCCCAGGAGAAAAAGTTGTGATAATTTTCCGGTTCATACAGGAAATCATACAGGGCAAAGAGAGCCTCTTTGTTCTCCGATTTGCTGCATACCCCGAGAAGACCTTCCCTGCTTCCGATTATCAGTCCGTCCGCTCCCACGTTGCTGAATACGGCATTTTTATGAAACAGCTCATTAAAATACAGATAATCGCTGGGTTCTGATAAGTATGCTCTTGTAGCGCAAGACTCCCCTTCACAATACTGCATAACCGGGTCAAAGTTTTTATGTTGGTCGGTACTCTGTATTTTTAAGAACTGCAGCATGGAACGGAATGCTTCCTCTTTTACATGGATTTCCTTATTTTCTTCATCGACAATCCGGTTGCCGGAATACTCTAACAGCCATGCCAAATCTACGCCTGCTCCCTGTGTGGACAAGAAGGAATTACTCTCTCCGCACAGGCTTTCATACTGCATAAGGTCGGAAAAATCAATTTCTTTGTCATAGGCATAGCCAAATGCCTTAAAATCGGGGTAGAGGGCGTATATCCTGCCCTTTTCATCCGTCACACTTTCCAGATAGTGCGTGATAAAACAGTCCTTGGAAACCACCTTACTCTGTGCAAAATAATTTTCCAAATCATACAGGGCGTCATTTTTCACAAGTTCATCCTCTATATCATCCAGAAGAATACCATCTAACTTGCCATCCTGGCAGTCCAAGAACAGATGCGTAATGGCGATATCTCTGTCCTCATACATATCCCCATAGACGACCATTTCAAAATAGTAGTCCTCCGACTGATTATTAAATTCCTCTATGTGCAAACCACTCGCAGGCCACAGACTGCCTATTTTACAGCAGACTTTCCCGGCTTTTCCGGAATAATCTCCAACAGTCTCACTGGGTGTAAAATGATACAGAACCGTTTTCTCCTCCGATGCTATAGCCCATACATAAAAGCCTTCCTGTGTGTCCGGTGTAATATTCATTACATAACAATCAGCAATTCCCATGGCAGTAAAATCAAATATCTTTTCCTGTCTGCCGCCCTTTACCCCAATCAGGTAATCTTCTCTGATACCGTTGTCCTCATTCTTGTAACCTTGGGTATAATAAAAATAATCATATTCGGCATTTCCCGGACAAAATCCTCTGGTTACGGAAAAGTCCATCACATTTTTCGGAAGCTTTCCTTCTTTGTCCAGTTTATTCCGTTCCTCTTTATATCCATATAGAGAACCATCTTTATTGTCCACCAGCTTTACCTTATTTTCCCGCATCGGAACAAGTGTCCAGCCGCTGTCTGCTAAAAAAAATGCCTTTCCTTGTAAGTCCAGGTTCAGCACAAGAACAATTCCCTGGCCATCATTATTTTGTCCGTTTACATATACATAGTTTCCATCACTTTTAATATCAAAAATATAATTTATACTGCTTTTCCCAGAAGCCTGATTGGGAAATGTCAACTCTGTTAAATTAACCTTTGTTATGAGCTGCCGCTGTTCATCCAGGACATACAGATTTTTGTCAATATCCAGTTCCAGTATTTTCCCTCCCGGTACATAAAAAGGGGAATAATTTTCGGCTGTAAAAGACTCTATTTTTTCTGCTTTTCCGGTTTCGTAATCATATTCATAGGTGTTTTTGACCACATAAGTAGTAATTCCGTCTATATCTTCAAATCTCGACTCGCAATAAAGTGCTTTTTCGTCCGTACTTTCCAATGCATCAATACGGGTATCCGCATATTCCATTGTCAGAAAACATTCCGTCCTTTCATAAGCATTCATCTTCTCGGACTCATATATCTTTTTTGCAGAACAGGCACTTAACAACGTAGCTGCTATGCATAACAGGATGGATATACTATATTTTTTCATTGAAAGCCGGCTCCCTTCCTCATTGTTCTTCTTAATACATTCATTGTCGGTATTGACATATATCATTTATTATAATTAAATAGTATATAAAAAGATGCGCAATGTCAACCGGGAACCGTTTCACAAAAAAAGCAGGCACTTTCGTGTCTGCTTTTTTCTTAATCGCTGTTATCTGCTTTCGTTAATGTAAATCTGTGCACGGCTCTGGATGATGTCTGCCACATCCTGTGCACTCTTCTGTCCCGCAAAGAATGCGGCGGACTCTTCCGTAATGATATTACTTAAGGAATCATCGCTGTAATACACCTGGGTTACAGAGCTGATGTAATCGTATAAGTGATCGGCTTCTTCCTGGGTTAAGGGATCCAATACCACTTCTTCATCACCGAACCATGCGGTGTAATCGTAGTACTCCTTGTTGCCGTCGGCATCGGTCCAGTAAGGTCTTTCCGTACCCTTGTTGATTTTCTCCTTCAGGGCATCCTTCTTGATGGGAAGACTCCAGGAGTCGTTGCCGTCCTTCTGATACTCATCCGTTAAGTAGTAACGTAAGAACTGCCATGCTGCATCCTGATTCTTGGACTTGGCGGAAATCAAATATACACTGTTTGCATTGATAACCGCACCGTTTCCTTCCTTTGCCGGGAAGCCAATCAGGGTAACCGGTTCTCCGAACAGGCCTCTGTTGCTGATATAGCTTTCCATGTCGGAAATATTGGTGCTCATCAGCAAAATCTTGCCGTCCCTGTAGGCTTTCTGGGAATTCTGCCAGTAATCATCGGGAAGGGAATCATAATCAAATTCCTCCGGGAACTGTTTTGTAAACTCTAACAGGTCTACAAATTCCTGGGAATCAAAGGAACATTTACCGGTTTCTCTGTCCACAAACTGGGAACCGGAGTACATCATAAGCATCCATAAAAGTTCGCCTCTGGTGGTGGTATCACCGAATACGCTGGCATCCGGATATTTTTCCATAAGAGCCTTTAAGTCCTCCATGGTCCATCCCTCTTTGTCACCTACAATCGAGGTCTTACCCATAACGGTATTCACCGTAAATTTCGGAACCAGAGTATAAAGCTTGCCGTCATGCATGTAAGCTTCAAACACATTGCTTAAATAATCATCATAGTTCAGTTCGGAATCGTTCTTAATCATTTCGCTGAGATCTGCGAACAGCCCCTTGGAAATGTAAGAATCTACCGGAATATCACTGGTGCTGTTGAGTGCCAGCATATCCGGCATCTTTCCGGCTAAAATATCGTTGTTTAACTGGGTATAGCCGGCTGTGTAGTCATCTCCGGTGTTATACTGGGAGTAATCCGTAACCGTAATGCGGTAATTGTCGTTGCTCTTATTGAAATTCACAATTCTTTCCCTCAGATCCCATTCCAGATAATAGCAACCGAGTACCAGTGTCTGCTTATCCGGTACATCCTTCGGATCCACATGGGTTAAAATCGCCAGTTTGTTGTTTCCGTCATCACTGGAATAATAGGTCATGAGAATACGGTTCTCATCAATTTCATACAGGCTGTTGACATCATTGCTGTTGATATCGGAGTTGATGTAGCTGAACAGCATGGTCAGGTCGCTGTCCCCGATGTTGTAGCCGTACGCACCCTGATTATCCGTTACAAAAATATCATAATTCACACCGAGGTTGATGCTGTAATTAAGGAGCTTGGAGCATACCTCAACGGGCTCTCCAATCTGCTTACCGGTCTTGTCGTACTTATACAGATTCAGCTTGGTGTAATCGTTGTTTACCATAAACAGGTTAATATCCCCGTTCTTGTCAAAGAACATGTTGTTCATCCAACCGTTGCTGGTGTCTATTTCCACTCTTCCTGTTTCGTTTCCTTCTGTATCAAAGAGAAACAGTTCACTGTCGGAAACTCCGGCGAATTCGCCGTCCTTGCTTCCGGCCAGCTGATTTAAATACTGGTAATTGTCCCCTTCATTTACAAACAGCTCTTTATTGTACTTTTCGGTACCGTCTAAATTATAAGCATATAAATCCACCTTACTTGTATAATTGCCGTCGGCATCGGTCTTGGAGCTTTCCACCAGCAAGAAAATACCGCCGTCACAGAACACGGTATTGGAAATATAAGAATTGTCGTAGGTATCTCCGGAAGGTTCGTCTGCAACAGGTTCGTCGGTCACGGCTTCTTCTCCATCGGACTCTTCGGTATTGTCCTCCGGTACAGCTGCATCCGTTGTATCCTCTACCGGTGTATCCACTACTGCCGGCTGGGTGCTTACACGTGCGGTATCAATGGCTGCATCCTCAGTAAGCGGTACTGCGCCGTTGTCCCCGTCACCGTCTCCGCCGTCTTCTCCGTTGCCATCCGTATTGTAATCCGGATTGGGAGTCAGGTTATTGTAAATTTCTTTTGTTTCCGCATTGCTGCCGTCTTCGTTGGCGGTTACCAGTTTAATCACCATGCCCTGCATGTCATCATAACGGTATTCCTGAACAAGCATATACAGCTTGCCGTTGAGCAGCACGACATCGTTAATAGAACTGTCAGCGGGAAGACCTTCCACATTCAGTGGTTCTTCTTTATAAACGCCCTGCTTTGCCGCATCGTTTCCGCTGCCGTTTACAGTGCTTCCGCCGCCGTTTGTGCCGTTACCGCTACTGTTTTTTCCGCAGGCTGCAAGGCTTACGGTCATGGCTGTGCATAGTAACAGGCCTAAGATTTTCTTTCCTTTTTTCATAATTCTTCTCCTCCTTCTTTCAGAATCTCCTGTTCTTTCTTTGTTTTTTTCTCTTTCCGTTTCTGCTTGCGCTTCGACCTCAGGTTATAAAAGAAATTGCAAAGAGATTTCCAAACGCTTCCTGCCGTCCACTTTTTATGCTTCCAGGCAAGAATTATCACAACCAGTGTAAAAATGGCAGGATACAAAATAAATAACAATTCAAATACCAGAAGCAGAAGGGCAATGTCTTCATACCCTCTTGCCATATTTTCCCAGTAAGGATAAATAATGGCTTTGCTGCTCATGGAACGGGTTCCGAACTGGGTGAGCTGTTTTAACAGGTTTAAGAAATCAAAGCGTGTGGTGTTTTCCAGAACTTCCACATCGTTTTCCGTAGCCCCTATTTTTTCACCCACAAACTGTTTGGCATATCCCTTAACGGGGTTGGGCATTACCACTTCATAGCAGTTAATGCCGTAATCTACGCCGTACTGGCTTAAGGTCTGATAAGATACATAGGCAATGGAGGCGGAAAGTCCGGCGGCTTCCTCCATCCTTCCCTCTTCCCTTTTGGTAACGCCGGCTATCACATGGGGAACTCCTCCGATATAAACAATCTGGCCGGCTACATCATTAGATCCGAACAACTGCCAGGCTGCCTGCTCATCAATCAGAATATGATCCTGCATCAGGTCATTTCCCGAAAAATAGGCTCCGCTTTTTAAGGTAACCGGGTGGAACAGGAAGAAATCACCGCCAATTCCGACTGCCGTCACATCCACTTTTGCCCTGTCGCTTTCCAGGGTCACCGTACCCTTGGCACTGTAAGCATCCGCCCAGAGTCTGGCTCCCTCGTTTTCGGATTCGCTGACAATGGAAGCTTCCTCCAGTCCCTTGTTCAGATTGTATTCAAACTGCTGCAAGGTCTCTTCCGTAATCTGTGCGGACTCTGCAAAAAAGCAGCTGATTTGTGCCGATTTGCTGACGTTTGACCATCTGTCCGCCATTTTCTGTGTCAGAAGTCCGTCTGTCATATGGGTGCGCAGTCCCGCGAGGATAAGACCTATTATCAAACTCACCAGTGCGGTAATGCCCCATATAAGCTGCTTACGGGACATTTGTAATTTGATTTTTTTCATGGCTTTCTTTCCTTTCAGAAGGACTCTGCATTAATCCGGCAGACGTACTAACTTACCTGCCTCAACCGGCTTGGTGGAAGTGGTAATGACACTTTCGTAACCGTAGAAGCCGCCGCTTATGGCTGTCTGGGTATCGTCGCTTGCCAGTACCTGCACATCATAACGGGTTGCATAATATCTGGTGCCGAGAGGGCTGCTCTTGCTTTCCACAATCAGCACAAACTTACCGTTATTGTCTTCACGGATGGCACTGTTGGGAACGATGTAATCGTAGTTGGCGCTCTTCTGTCCTACCTGTAAGCTTAAGGACTGTCCTTCCGTCAGGTCGCCGGAAAGGTTAAAGGTGATAACCTTGCTCTTTCTGTCCTGCGGGTCTGGCTTGATGGAAGCCACGGTTGCCGTAATATCGGAATAATACCAGGAATTTACAAGTTCTGCCGGATCACCCACGGAAATTTTACTTGCCTGCTCCGCCGTTGCGGAGAAGCTTAAGGTATAGCCCTTGCCTTCCGGCTGAATCACTGCTACGGGAGTATCGGGAGATGTCTGCTCGCCTGCGGTTACGGAAACGGAGGTAATGGTACCGGCTACATCTGCGGTAATGGTGGTGCTCTGGGAATTCTTGGTGAGTTCATCCACGTTGTTCTGTGCGGTGACCACTGCTTCATACAGGGTGTTTAAGTTTAAGTTGGCGCCAATGTCGGTCGCCAGTTCGGTTGCGCTCGCCTTTGCCGCATCCAGCTTATCGGTAAGCACCTTCATGCTTGCTTCTGCCTGTGCAAAAGCAGCGCTTGCCACATTGGCATTGTTCTGTGCCGCCAAAGCTAACTGCTTGGCTTCCGTATACTGTTTCTGGAGTTTATCCTTGGCTGCTTCGTTGCCGCTGCTGATGGTATCCTGGTAGCCCATCCATGCTTCGATATTGGCTACGTTGTTGTTGGCAGTGGTAAGGGCGGTCTGCGCATCGTCATTGGCTTTCTTTACTGCATCGTAATCCGGCTGGTACGCATCGATTTCCTGCTGTGCCGCCGTAATTGCGTTCTGTGCGTTGATTAACTGTTTTTTGTAAGTGTCCACGGAGAAATTCTTACCGCCGTTCTGCATCTGGGAGACGGTCAGGTTGCCGGATAACAATGCGGTATCGTAGGCTACCTGCGCTGCCTTCAGGGCATCTTTTGCCGTCTGCAGCTCGGTGCTTTCTTTTTCGTCCAGATAGCAGATTACATCGCCTTCCGCAACGGTATCTCCTACCTTGACCGCTACGCTGGTCACTTTACGGCTCTCCGTTACCTTTACATTATAAAGGGAACTGCTCTGTACCGTACCGGTACCGCGTACCTTAGAGGTAATGGTGCCGGACTGGATGTACTGGATAGCGACCTCCGGCAGAGAATAATTCATAATGGTGTTGGAAAAGAATGTCAGTATCAGCATGATTGTCAAGAATACAATCGCTGCATTTTTTACCCAGTCTCTTTTCTTTCCTGCTTTTTCGTTCATGGTAATCCTCCTTGGTTTAACCTTTTATTCCGCCCTGGTAGGTAATACCGTCTACCAGATACTCTTCGCCATATAAAAATACTAACAAGCTGGGAATCATGTAAATCGTTGCCACGGCAAAGGCAAGACCGATTTCCCCGGAATTAATCTTGCTTAAGAATACGGATAAGGGATGTGTCTCCGCATCGGAAAGTAAAATCAGCGGCTGCTCTACCATATTCCAATAGTCAATAAACACTAAAATTGCTGCAGAACAGATACATCCTTTACAAAGCGGCAGGCATATTCTCCGGAATATCTGCCATTCGCCCGCTCCGTCAATCTGTGCCGCCTCCATCACCGATACCGGAATTCTGCGCATGTACTTGGTCAGCAGGAACACGGCAAAAGGAGAAAAGATACCCGGCAGCCAGATAGCCCAATAGGTATTTACAATGTTCAGCCAGTTGGACACCAGGTAGTTGGGCACCAGTGTCACCTGATAAGGCATCAGCATCAGGATAATGTAGGAGAAAAAGATAATCTCCCGGATGCGCCCCCGGTACCTGGTAAAACCGTATGAGGCTAAACACGCCACAAACAACTGGAAAAATACAATGGGGCCCACCAGTATAACAGAGTTCCAGAACTTCAGGAGATACTCCGGACTCTTGAACAGTACCGTTGCATACTGGCTGAAGGACACCATATCCGGTATAAATTTTAAGTTGACCTTTTCCGATATGTAAACCTTGCCGCCTTTATCGTTGGTGGCAAATACGGAGCCGTAATTGGCGGAAATCTCCGAGGATGACATAAAGGAATTGGTTATGGTCAGTACAATGGGCAGTAAGAACAAAATTGCAAAGAATGCTGCCACAATGGTTGCAATTCCGATTCGGAAGTTGTAAATAGCTTTTTTCCGTTTCGACCTTTTCTTTGCCTTAATCTCCAAGGGTGTAAGAGAAGGCATTTTTTCTTCACTCATCCTTCCACATCCTTTCCGAAGTAATTTTCAACCAGGAACAAAATTCCTATGATTACAATCATAACTGCCGCCATGAGAATTGCCGCTGCGGAAAGCCTCTGGTAATCAAGGGATGCAAAAGCATTGTTCATGAAATGCTGCAGCATGTATATGGAGTCGTAAGGGTGGTCTCCCGTAAGTAAGTAAACCTCTCTGAACACCTTAAAGGAGTTGATGAGGGACATAATCGTTACAAACAAAATAGTGGAGGAAAGATACCTTATTTTAATGTGGAAGAAAATCTGCCACCGGTTGGCGCTTTCAAGCTCCGCCACTTCGATAAGCTCTCTGGGAATGCTCGCCAGAGCCGCCATGAACAAAATCATGTTGTAGCCTAAGTTTTTCCATAAAAAAAGGATAATGACAACGATCTGTGCGTACTGGGATTTCATCCAGTCAATCTTGCCGATACCGATTGCCTGCAGCACATCATTGACGGCACCGTTGTAATGGAACAGCACCTGCCAGATTAAAACGATGGAGGCAACCGGTACCATCATGGGGCTTAAGAAAAAGGTACGGAACTGGGAACGGAACGGCAACTTCAAATCCAGCACCATGGCAAGTATCAGGGAAAGAACCACCGCCAGCGGTACCGCAACGACTGAGAATGTAGCCGTATTCTTTACCGCCGTCTGGAACGCAACGTTCTTTGCCACCTTTGTGAAGTTTTCCAATCCCACAAACTGACGGCTTATGGGGTTATCCACTACCGAATAAAATATAACCACGAAAAACGGCAGTATGTAAAATAATAAAACACCCAAAAGGCTGGGGGCAAGATATACCCCCGAGCCTATCTTCTGTCTTTTCATCCATTTGCTGGATTTCTCTTTTTTCCGTTCAGCCCTGCCGCGTTTTGCCATGGCAAGCTGCGCTTCGTCTTTTTGCTTTTTCCTGAAGGCTTTCATAAGCCCCTCCTGCTAAAATTTACTTCTCGTTATTTGTTTTCGTTTACGTAGATGGTAGCACGGCTTTGTATAATACTTGTAACATCATCCAGGGATTTCTGTCCTGTGAAGTAAGCCTCCGCCTCTTCCGTAATAATGTTCATCAGGTTGCTGTCCTGCTGGTTTACGGAAATGCCGTCTATTCTGCTGATGAGGTCTTTTAATTTATCCACGTCTTCCTGTGTGGTTCCTTCCACGGTGATTTCCACATCATCCCAGGAATAGCCGTAGGAAGAATCCTTTTCTGCCAGTTTCTTTTCAATCAGGTCATCGAAATCCGCTTTGCGGGTAGGGAAGCCGTACATAAAGATGGAATTTATGTTGGTATTCATCACACTGTATTCAATGAATTCCCAGCAGGCATCCTTGTTTTTAGATGCGGTATTGATGCAGACGCCGCCGGAGATGCTTGCCGCCACGCCGCTTCTTGTGCCGTCAGTCGGATAACCGATGGCGGTAATGGGTGCGTCAAAGAGTTTCTCTTCTACCTGATAGTCCGTCACTTCGGAAATATACATAGTTGCCAGCAGTGCCGTATGGTTGCGGAAAGCCTTGGGTTCTGCCACATAGTCGTTTTCCCAGTCGAACTCTTCGTCGGAAGGATACTTGGCTACCATTTCCAATAACTGTTTGAATTCGTCCTGGTCAAAATGGCAGACGCCGTTTTCCCAGTCCACATAGGAGTCAAAATCATAGCTTAAAAGTGCGTTCAATACCGTGCTTCTGGTGGCATTGGCAAACAGGGACGCATCCGGATACTTATCGCAGAGCGCTTTCACATCCGCCATGGTCCAGCCGGACTTTTCGCCTACATCTTCGGTTCTGCCGACCAGCGTATTGATGGAAAAGCTGGTAGGAACACAGTATAGCACACCGGACGCTTCAATGGCATTGACAATATTTTCCATTAAGTCGCTCTTCTTTATCTGTGTGGAAGCTTCCAGATAGGAGTTTAAGTCTTCCACCGCTCCCTTGCTGATTAAGTTTTCGATATCCACGGAGTCGGCCGCAAACATATCCAGTGTTCCGGACACAATATCGTTGTTCATCTGTGTTACGGCATTCTGGTAGTTCTTCTGGTAGTCATCTTCTGTGGTGTATTCGATATCGGAAGTATAGTCTTTTAATTCCACACGGTATTTGTCGTTACTCTGGTTAAACGCTACAATGTCGGACTGCAGCTTCTGGCTGGAATACAGAACTCCCACGGTAACCACCTGCTTCTGTACCACATCGGCTGCCGCTACCTTCTTCAATACAATAACATCCTGCTCATTGGTATTCCAATCTTCATATAATACAACAAAATTGCCGTCTGACATGGCATAAATATTTCTTACATAGTCGGGAGTCAGGTCGCAGTCCATCCACTTTACAAGCTGGGTTGCCGTCTGGCTCTCCATGTCATAAAGGTAAGCGCCTTCGGAATTGTTTAACAGTACGGAGCCGTCCTCCGTAAAGCTGAGACCGCTGTTCCACATATTGGAAGGCATACCCGCATAGGCATCTCCGAAGGATTTCTTTTCCTTATCGTATACATGAAGTTCTATATCGTTTGTACCGTATTTCAGAATAGCAATACGACCGTCCTTTGTTACGCCCATGGCGTTCATGCCGTCAAAATTGCCGTCGCTTGCCAGAGGAATGGTATCCGTCAGGGCAAGGTCCTTGTCAAATACCCAGATGTTGTTGTTGTCGGACAGGTACACGTTGCCTTCTCCGTCCGCCATGCTGTATGACAGGTACTGACCCTTAAACAGTTCCGTCACATCCGCTTCCGCTATCTCGGTGCCGTCCGTGGACAGCTTCTTTAAAATCATCTGGGTATTGTCCTGCACTTCTTTGTAATATTTGTCGTAATCGAAGTTGGGGTCATCCCAGTTCTGCTCTATATTCGGCGTACGGGTTGCCACTTCCACAAGGGTATCTGCATCAATGGCTACCACCGTGCTGACACCGTCCAGCATCTCATAGCCTTCGGTGCCGTCCGCCGCTCCTGTGTCCGCAGCATCGCCCGCTGCACCTGTGTCGTTGCTTCCCTCTTCCGTGGTATCGCCTGCTGCCGCACCGGTATCAGAGATTCCTTCTTCTGTAGTGCTGCCGGCAGTTTCCACATCGGCGTCCGCACTGTTGTCGTACTTGGTTTCTGCAAGAGATAGCAGGATCTCTTCCTTTGCGGGGTTATCTTTCAAATCCACCCTACAGTAGTCCTGTGTATAACCGTTATCCGTATAGGCGTAACGGACATAGTACAGTACATCATCAATTACGGAGATATTGCGTAAATCGGTGCTGCTGTAACCGTCGCCGGAATTGTCCGGGGAGCTTTGTGAAAGCCACTCTGCCTGATAAACGTAGCCGTCCTTGCTGCCCGCCGGTGTACTCTCATTTGTAGTGCTGCTGCCGTCGCTTGCGGCTGTCTTTCCGCAGCCCGCCATTCCTACTGCCAGCACAGCGCTTAAAATGCCCACCGTAATTCTTTCCGCATAATTTCTTTTCACTTTATTTCCATCCTTTCAAAAGTGTGTCTTTCAAAAAAAGTATCTTTTTTCTGAATTCTTCTTTATTCTATATCAGGCACAGCGGAATGTCATCTTAAGAATTTATGAATATCCCACGCTGCCGCCGCCAGCGAAAGCACAAAGCAGACAGCCCAGGAAACCGGGGTATCCGGTATCCGGTTAAGCAGCCCTCCCAGCAAAAACAGGGAAGAGGCATTCACCGCAAAATGAAGAAGCATCGCCGGCAGAAGGGAATTGTACTTTTCTCTTACATAGCCGAGAAACAGTCCGATTACAAAGGCGTACAGTCCCTGAATCACATTAAAATGAACCAGTCCGAATATCAGTGCCTGTAAAAAATTGGCAATGTGGAAGGACGGCGTAACTTTTTTCGTATAGTGAAGGGTAAGTCCCCTGCACAGAAGCTCCTCACCTATGGGCGCCACCGCCACGGAGGCAAACACCGTAAGAGCCGAAGTCCCCATGCCGGCGTTTTCCATCATGAGCTGGTACTGCTCCACCAGAGAAGGGAACAGATACTTTTCCACGCCCACCATGCTGTTGCCGAGGACGCATAAAAGCATCCCTAACACAAAAATCCCGATGGCCGTCAAAATACTGCAATTTTTTCCGGTTTCTTTTATTTTTTTTGCCGTTTCCTTAAGCCCCGTGCCCTTCACGGCAAAATACCAGTATCCGAACACGCACAGCCCGATAATATGGTAAAACAACACACTGCCCCGGGTGCTTTTCACCAATCCTTCTCTTATAAAAATCTGCCAGACCGCCGCTGCCGCCACCTGTAAAAGCAGGCTTACCGCTGCGGGCAGGAATGAAAAAAACAGAAAAAAGATATTCATGAAAAAACTTCCTTTCCAACTGCATTTTATCGCTTATTATACCACATTCCCCGGCTATTCTCAATTTTAACGAAATCTTTATGCCCATATGGTTGAACAAAGGTGGCATTATCCTATATAATGATTTATTATGTTTACAGAACCTTATAGAAAAAGCCAGAGGCGCTTGGAAAGGTACTTGTCATGTTCGGAAAAAAGAAAAAAATGCAGGCTTCTCCCTATGCCTATATGAAAGACCATAATGTACCCACGAATATCCTGATTACCATCGGAATTCTCATTCTTTTTACAGCGGTTTCCGTTGTCATTTACCGCCTCCTGCCTAACAACGACGGCAGCCACGGCGTCATTTATCTTGTGTATTCCATGGCGCTCATTCTCATTGCCATGCATACCAACGGTTATGTATACAGCATCGTCAGTTCTCTCGTCTGTGTTGTTTTTATCAACTACGCGTTTACCTACCCGTATCATAAACTGAATTTTACCCTATCCGGTTATCCGCTCATCTTCTCCTGCATGCTGGTCATCAACCTGCTTTCCTGTACCCTGACGGCACAGCTCCGTAAGCAGCAGAAGGTGATTATGGAACGGGAAGCGCTGCTGCGTGCGGCGGAGTTAGAAAAGATGCGCGCCAATCTGCTGCGTGCCGTTTCCCACGATTTGCGCACACCCTTAACGGGCATCATCGGCAACAGCTCCCTGTATTTAGAACAGTCGGACACCATGACGGACTCCGAAAAAAAGGAGCTGATTTCCTCCATTCAGTCCGATGCCAACTGGCTTCTCAACTTAGTGGAAAATCTGCTCACCGTTACCAGAATTCAGGGTGACAACCTGTTAATCAACACGCGTCCCGAGCCCGTGGAGGAAGTGGTTTCCGAAGCTTTGGAGCGTGTAAAAAAACGTTTTCCCGATGCCCGCATCCACGCTTCCGTACCGGAAGAAATGCTCTTTATTCCCATGGACCCCGTTCTTATCGAACAGGTTATTATCAATCTGATTGAAAATGCCATTGTCCATTCCGAGACAAATGACCCCATAGATTTTACCGTTTCCGTTACCGAAAACAAGGTTTCCTTCTGCATCAAGGACTACGGTAAGGGCATCGCCCCGGAAAAACTCCCCACCCTGTTTGACGGCGGGGACGTCAGCGGCATGAATTCCTATGACAGCCGACGCGGCATGGGTATCGGCTTATCCATCTGCAAGACCATTATCAAAGCACATCATGGGGAAATTTATTGTAAAAATCATGAGAACGGAGCAGCTTTCTGCTTTGTTCTTCCAAAGGGGGAATTTAAAATTGAATCATAAGACAACCATTCTTCTTATTGAAGATGAAAAGAACATCTGCCATTACATTACATCCATTTTGGAGTCCGCCTCTTACCGGGTGGTTTCCGCCGTAACCGGAGAAGCCGGTCTGTCCCTGGCTGCTTCCGTTTGTCCGGAAATCATTCTTTTGGACTTAGGCCTTCCCGATATGGACGGTGTGGATGTCATTGCCAAGCTGCGCACCTGGACGGCGGTACCGATTATCGTTATTTCCGCTCGCAGCAAGGAACAGGATAAAGTGGAAGCACTCGACCTGGGTGCGGACGATTACATCACAAAACCCTTCGGCAGCTCGGAGCTTCTTGCCCGTATCCGCACTTCCCTGCGGCACGCCGCCATCGCCGCTTCTCCTTCCACCATGCAGTACCATGCCGGGGATTTAACCATCGACTATGAAAAGCATATGGTGACCTTAAAGGGAGAGCCTGTGCATCTGACCCAGATTGAATTTAAGCTCTTGTCCCTGCTTTCCAAAAACGCAGGCAAGGTGCTTACCTATTCCTACATCATGGAGCAGATATGGGGCCCTTACGTTGACTCCAACAACCAGATACTCCGTGTGAATATGGCGAATATCCGCCGTAAAATCGAGGTAAACCCCGCGCAGCCGGAATTTATTTTCACGGAAATCGGCGTCGGCTACCGTATGGTGGAAGCCAACGCCTGAGTATTCTCTTTTGCTTTTTAATATGCCTTTTAAGGTGTCTGCCCCGATAGTACAAGGTCTAACAGGTGTGCTATCGGATAGCAGGCATTTTTTGCTTCCTGCACGGTGTTGTTTTCATCTCCCAGCTCGATTAAGAGGGTTCTTTCCTTAAGGTGCATGTTGAAGCGGTACTGCTTTATGTAAATCTTGCGGGTCAGCCCCGGGTAATACTCCCCGGCAAACGCCTGCATCTGAAAGGAAAACGCCAGATTGCCCTTTAAGTTCGGGTTGTATAAATACGCAATATCGCCGTTTTTGCGGCTTCTGGATATGCCGTTAAAAAACATGAACCTTGCCGTTTTTTTCCCGTTCACATCCACCGTGGTCGCCCTATCTGCGCCGCCCGCATCCCGGTGCAGGTCAATCACCACCTGAATGGACGGGTTTTCCTCCAAAAGCTTTGTGATTTCCGGCAGGGAATTGCCGTACGCCTCGTCCCTTACGGTATCGTACTGTGCCGTATGGTGCAGCACGTTGTAGCCGTAATCCTCCGTCAGTATCCGGGTAAGCTCATCCCCCACGCCCACAATGGTATCGCTTCTCTCCCCCGGCACGGAGTCTGCAAAGGCTTCCTTTGAATGAGTGTGGTAAATCAAAATCTGCGGAGCGGAAGCATCCTTTTCCATGCTCATATCCCGGTTCAGCAAATCGTTTATATCAAACAAATCGTTGCCTGCCAGCGCATAGGCATCGATGGTGTAAAAGCTGCTTAGCAGGGTTTCATAGTCCGCATAGCGGCTGAAATCATACTGCACCTGTTTTTGCGGCGGCACAAAAAAGCCCGCACTGTTTTCCTGTAAAAGCAGCTCCTCCATGGAAGCATCCGCCTCCGTAAGCTGCCCGGACACCTCTCCGGAAGCGCTTAAATGTTCTTTTTCTTCCTGCTCCGGCTCACTGCCCTCTTCCCCGGAAGCTTCTATATAATAAATCACCTCTGCCGGCTGTGTTTCCCTTTCTTCCTGTTTCTGTCCTTCTTTTCCTTCGGCTCCGTACGCAAAAAGAGGCAGATAAAAATACATGCCTCCCTTGCTGCCGCCTATCACGGCGAGTACCAAAAGCAGACCCATACAGGACAGTATTTTCCGGTATCCCGCTTCTTTCCTGAAAGCCAAAAGCATCCCTCCCGAACCGGCTTTGCCTTACCTGCCGCAAATCAGTCAATTCCTGCGGGACATAACTCTCTCCCGCAGAGCCATAGGTATTATATGCGGGGAAAGGGGATTACATGCCCGCATTTTCCGGGCGTTACCCTCTCTCCAGTGCCATGTTGATGCCCTCCGCCACCATGAAGCTCACCTGCTTTATGACCGCATCGATGTCCTTGCTGGTAACGTACATGTTGTGAAGCTCCGCAAAGGCATTCCGGCACTCGGAAAGATAATTCCGCCTGTCCGCCTCGCTTTCCTCCGAGAGCATTTTTTCCAGCGCATCTAAGACAATGGTCGCCGCATCCACAACCGTGGGAATCCCGATGGCGATGACCGGAATCCCCATGCTTTCTTCCGTCAGGGCATTCCGGTGGTTGCCCACGCCGGAACCGGGATGAATACCCGTGTCCGTAATCTGGATGGTGCGGTTTAATCTCCTGACATTCCTTGCTGCCAGAGCATCCACCACCACCATCATGTCGGGCTTTGTCTGCTCCACCACACCTTTTATGATTTCCGCGGCTTCCATACCGGTTCTGCCGGTCACGCCAGGCTCCATGCAACTTACCACATTCACCTTTTCCGTTCCGTAAGCCGCCATGCCGTATTCCTTTACCATATGGCGTGTGATGAAAAGCTGGTCAACCACATGGGGACCGAGTGCATCCGCTATGACCTCCCGGTTGCCCAGTCCCACAATCAGAACGCTCTTTTCCGCCCTGCCGTCCATGGGTAAAATCTGTTTTAAGACCTCCGCGATGGCATTGGCAATTTCCCGGTGGCAGTCCTCATCCGGCTCCGTCATAGCGGGCGCCTCTATGGTCACGTAGTTGCCCATGGGCTTTCCCATGCTCCTGGCACCGTTCTTTGTGGTAATCTTCACCGTGGTGATGTGCATGCCGGATTTTTCCGTTTCTTCCGCTATGACTCCGTGCAGGGAACCGTCCGCTTCCGAGATGCTTTCCCTGGCTTCCAGAGCCAGGTCCGTTCTTGCCTGAAAATAACTCATATCCTCTTTTGCCTTTCTTGTTTTTTTACTATTTTTTGCAAAAAAACAAGGAATATGTATTGACATTTGGGAATGTGTATCTTACAATATTACAGTATGTTTACATTGGTCGTCCGTGTCTGGCCTTAATGGAACATTTTCTTACAATCAATCATTTGGAAAATGGAGGTGTAGATCTTGGCTAATATCAAATCTGCAAAGAAGAGAATCGTTGTTGCTCAGGTAAGAACTGAAAGAAATAAGGCTATCAAGTCCGGCGTTAAAACAGCTATTAAGAAAGTAAATGCTGCTGTTGAAGCTGGTGATAAGGCTGCTGCTTCTGTTGCATTAGTTGCTGCTACAAGCGAAATTAATTCAGCTGCTTCCAAGGGAGTATATCACAAAAACAATGCTTCCAGAAAAGTATCTCGTTTAGCTGCTGCCGTTAATAAGATGGCATAATCGAAATAAAAAAGTTAATTACATCAGAAATAAAAAACATCCATACCGTCATGTGGATGTTTTTTATTTTGTCCATTTGTGCGAAATTTTTCATTAAAAAAGGAGCTTCCGCTCCTTTTTTATCTTTTGCTCCGGTGTCTATCTTCTCCGTCCGCCACCGCCGTGGTGCAAGCCGCCCCGGCTCACATGACCACCCGACCTTCCGTGGGAGCCTCCCGAGCCGCCGGAGCTGCTCCCGTGGTCTTTTTTCCTTCCTTCGGTTTGATATGCAGGGCAATAAAATAGCCTGCAGCCGCAACGGGAATAAGAATGACAATAAACCAGGGGATGTTGATGCCCTTCTTTCCGGACATTTCCCGGTATACGTTTTCCACGTAGGTTTTGTATGCCCAGTAAGGACTGCTGTCCACATTGTCTGTCACATCATCCAGCACTCTGTTTACCATGGCGTTTGTATAGTGCTCATAGACCCTGCCGCAGGTGGAAAACCAGGTGCCCGCCTGGCTGTCCGTCGTCCCCTTTTACAAAAATACAGCTTCATTTTTGTATATGTACCGGTAAATCCAGACCGGAAGCAGGGTGAAGCAATGGTCCTTCTGCTCTAAGGAAATGCGTTCGTTTTCCCTCCCCTGTACGCCGGTATAGCCCTGCAGGCTGTTTTTCAAAATCTCATGCATGTCAGCTTTTGACTTGCTTTCCGCACGTCCCTTTGCTTCTTCCGCTTCCATATTGTAATGCTCTGCGGAAAATCCGGATAAAAAGCCTTCCTTAAAGTCCTCAAGCTGTCCGTACCGGTACGGCTCCATCAAATCCATGGTGGCATCCGGCATCAGATAGGAAGCATCCGCCGACACCTTTTCAAAGGTTGCCTCCAGGTCACTGACAATGTGGTAGGTTTTGGTTTCGGTAAATTCCTGTCCTCCCGATACCCAGGTGCGGACTATCTGCCAAGGCCGTCAAAAAAAGCCTTTTTGCCCGGTAATCATACATCCAGAACGGCACGTACATACTGGTCATGGTATCGAGCTTCACATCCGAGCAGAAATCATCCGGTGCAAAAACACAGGATTTGAATTTTTTTCGCATCAGCTCTTTGACTTTGTCCTTTCCCAAAAGAAGCGGAATCATGAGCTTCGGACGGTACTGTCCTGACACTCTCTCGTCAAAGATAATATAGTCCTCACAGTAAGGACAACGGGATGCGGATAAATAGTCCCGTATCTGCAGTTCTCCCCCGCAGTTCTGACGCTGAAAGGTGGTGGGTTCTTCACCCGCTATCTTTTCGTCACTGTCAAAGCTCTGGCAGTACGGACAATCCGGCGCTGTTCCGGGCTGTAAACCGTGTTGCAGCCGCAGTTTTTACACTTGAATATCATAGTTTCCCCTCAACGCTTCCTTTTAAAAAAGCTTCTATTAAAAAAACGGATTATACTTCTTTTCATGCTCTACGGAAGTGGCATCACCGTGTCCCGGATAGAGCTTTACCTCATCCGGAAGGGTAAAGATTTTCTCCTTTACGGAATTAAGCAGCTTACTGCCGCTTCCCGTGGGAAAATCGGTACGTCCCACCGACTCTAAGAAAACAGTGTCTCCGCAGAATACCACGCCGTCCTCTTCGCTGTAATAACAGCAGCTTCCCTCGGTATGTCCGGGTGTTGCCAGTACCTTAAAGGTGATGCCGGCAAGGGTAAGCACCTCCCCGTCCGAAACCTCCACATCGGGAACAAGGCTTACCTGTGTGCCCGACCAGCCGGAAAGATTTTTCTCCGGGTCGGAGGAAAGGGGTACTTCTTCCTTCAAAAGGTAGGTTTTTGCACCGGTTGCCGCCTGCAGCTCCTTTACCCCTAGAATATGGTCAAAATGTCCGTGTGTCAGAAGAATGGCTGCCACGGAAAGTCCTTTTTCTTTTATTTTTTCATAGATATAGGTGCCTCTGTCCGCAGGGTCTATGACCACCGCTTCCGTTTTCCCTTCTTTATGGATGTAATAACAGTTGGTCGCGCAGCTTCCCAAAACAATTCTGCCAATCTGTAATTCTGCCATTATCCCACAGTCCTTTCTATGTCAATCACACTGTCAATCATACGCAGCTTTTCAATGATTTTCGTAAGCTCTTCCCTGCTTGTTACCTCGAAGGAGAGCTGCATGGTGGCAATGCCCTGCTTGCTGGTACGGGTATTGACGGAAATAATGTTGATATCCCTCTCCGTGAACGCCTTGGACACATCCGCTAAAAGACCGTTACGGTTGTTGGCGTAAATCTTGATATCCACAAAGAACTTGCCGGCATTTGCGGTCTCCGCATCCTGCTGCCAGTCCGCTTCAATCAGACGGTAACGCTCCATTTCCGGCAGGCTTAATATATTCACGCAGTCCGTCCGGTGAATGGAAATGCCGCGGCCTCTGGTGACAAAGCCCACAATTTCATCTCCCGGTACGGGGGAACAGCATTTGGAGAAACGCACGGACACATCGGTAATACCCTTTACGATGATACCGCTCTTGGAGCCGCGTTCGGAAGGCTTCTTCTGGGCATTTTCCGCAATGGAAGCCAGTACCTCTTCGTTGGTCAGCTCCTTCTTGTGGTCCCTCTCGTAATACTCCTGCATTTTGTTGACAATCTGGCCTTCCTTCAAGGCGCCGTGTCCGATGGCAGCCAGCACCGCATCCCAGTCGAGGAAGCCGTACTTGTGCTGGATAGCCTCCATATATTCGGGCTTTAACAAATCGGAAAGCTGGATGCTTCTTGCCTTACAGTAGTTTGCCAAAAGCTCCTTGCCCTTGCCGATATTGTCTTCCTTAAATTCATTCTTGAACCACTGGTTAATCTTATTTTTCGCCTGGGTGCTCTTTACGATTTTGAGCCAGTCCCTGCTGGGTCCCTTGGAGTTCTGGGATGTGATGATTTCCACCCGGTCTCCGTTTTTAATCACATAATCGATGGTGACTAACTTGCCGTTTACTCTCGCACCCACCATCCGGTTGCCCACGGCGCTGTGAATGCTGTACGCAAAGTCAATGGGCGTGGAGCCTGCTGGCAGGTTCTTGACATCCCCGCTGGGTGTAAAGCAGTATACGTTGTCGGAGAACAAATCCAGGTCGTTTTTCAGCAAATTCATAAACTCCCGGTTGTCGGAAGTGTCTCTCTGCCACTCCAGTATCTGCCGCAGCCAGGTAAGCTTCTCCTCTTCCTGTGTTTCCACCTTCTTGCCGTCGGAGGCTTCCTTGTACTTCCAGTGGGCGGCAATACCGTATTCCGCCGCTTTATGCATTTCAAAGGTACGAATCTGCACCTCGAAGGGCTGTCCCGAGCTGCCGATTACCGTGGTGTGCAGGGACTGGTACATATTTGCCTTGGGCATGGCAATGTAGTCCTTGAACCGTCCCGGAATGGGCTTATACATTTCATGGATAACACCCAGTGCGGCATAACAGTCCTTTACCGTGTCCACAATAATGCGCACGGCAAACAAATCGTAAATCTGGTCGATGGTCTTGTTCTGGTTCTTCATCTTTTTGTAGATGCTGAAGAAATGCTTGACCCTGCCGTCGATTTCCGCCTTAATGCCGGCATTTTCAATATGCTTCTTTACTTCCTGCACAATATTTTCAATGTATTTTTCCCGCTCGCTCTTTCGGACCGCAATCTTTTCCACCAAATCGTAGTAGGCTTCCGGCTCTAAGTATTTGAGCGCCAGGTCGTCTAACTCTACCTTTATTTTGGAAATACCGAGTCTCTGGGCAATGGGGGAATATACCTCTAAGGTTTCTTTTGCAATTCTCTGCTGACTCTCCGGCTTCTGGTACTTTAAGGTACGCATATTGTGGAGTCTGTCCGCCAGCTTGATGATAATGACACGGATATCCTTTGCCATGGCAAGGAACATTTTACGCAGGTTTTCCGCCTGCATTTCCAGTCTGGCATCGCTTTCCGAACCGGTACCGCTGCTTAAGGGGATATTGGCAAGCTTGGTAACACCGTCCACAAGCTGCGCCACTTCCGCCCCGAATTCCTCGGTAATCTGTTCTTCCGTCATGACGGTATCTTCCACTACATCGTGCAGAATACCTGCCACGATGGTTTCCTTATCCATCTCCAAATCCGCCAGAATGATGGCAACATAAAGAGGGTGGATAATGTAAGGCTCGCCGGACTTTCGAAACTGTCCCTCATGCGCCTTGCTTGCCACCTTGTAGGCTTTTTCTATCATGGAAATATCGTCGGAAGGATGGTATTTTTTGACACGCGCAATTAACATCTGATAAAGTTCATCAGGTGTCATAAATTCCTTTAATGCCGTTATTTTTCCATCATCAAGAACCAATCCGTTTTTTTCTTCTGTCATAGGTCATCGCACCTTTACCTGTAAGCTGTTTTATTTTCCTTCATAAATAATGGCAGATTCCATACGATACTTGGAAAGTCTTTCTCTGCCCTTTAAGCCTGCCAGTTCCATTAAGAATACCAGTCCTGCCACTTCGCCGCCCAGTCTTTCCACCAGGTGAATCATGGCTTCCGTGGTACCGCCCGTGGCAATCAGGTCATCCACGATGAGCACCTTCTGTCCGGGTTTGATGGCATCCTTGTGAATCTGGATGGTTGCCGTGCCGTACTCCAAATCATAGGTTTCTTCAATGGTTTCGCAGGGCAGTTTTCCTTTTTTGCGAATCAGTACAAAGGGCTTATGATTATTATAAGCGATGGGTGCGCCGAATATGAATCCTCTGGACTCCGCGCCCACTACCACATCATAATCGATGTCCTTAATCAAATCCTGCATGGTATCAATGGCAAGATGCAGACCGTCCGCATCCTGCAGGACACTGGTTACATCTCTGAAAATAATCCCTTCCTCCGGAAAATCCGGTATGCTTCTCACATATTCTTCCAATTTCTTCATAACGCTTTCTGCCTCCTTCGTATTCCTTCTCTTTCCCTGTCTGAAAATAATAAATATTATAATATTTTTCCCACTAAAAGTCAAAACTACCGCACACTGTTTTGAAAATATTCGCCGTACCGGGCATTCTGTGCGGGAAAAGCGGGATTTTCACAGATTTCTTTTAACTTCTGCTCCCATTCCGCCGCCTTGTCCCGGTACGCCTCGTTTTCCTCCGCCGCCTTTTTGTATAACGCGCAGTAATTTCTCGTCATATACATTTCGCAGCGTTCCCAGATATAGGAAAATTCCTCCTCATAATCATGGTTGACCTGCATGGACGCAACGGCGCCGATATAGTCGCCCCTGCGCAGCTCGTACTCCACGCTGTCCATCCTGCCGGAAAGAGAACGCTCCTTCTCGGTTTCGTAGAGGTCTTTTGCACCGCTGATGCAGATTAACAGCAAAAACACCGTACACAGAAGGGAAATGCCGCAGACCGCAATCTTAAAACGTCTTTTGGTTTCGTCCTTCCATTTTTTACCGGCATACACATAAAAGGCTATGATTGCCGCGAGAAAAATGATAAATCCCATCAGTCCACGCCCTCCTTTTCACAGAGCCAGGAAACCGCCGCATCTCTTGATGCCGTGCGCTGTTCATAGTCATCGGTGTTCCATTCTTTCGTCCGGTAAAAGTACCGGTATTCCTCCGGCAGCCCGACATAATCCGCAAAGAAAGTCTCTAAAAGCGCTGCCGCTTCTGCTTTTTCTTCTGCCCCTATTTTGTCGTCGTAAATCTGCTCAGCCAGATAAAAGCCATTCCTTACCAGGCTCTCCAGATAGTACGTTTTCATCTCCGTCCCATCCGTTTTCGCCCCTATGTAATCGCTCATGCTCTCGATAAAATTTCCGTAATAATAATCATCCGCCTCAAAATCCTGCCGGTACTGTTCGGCAGCGGAGCCTGCTTTTGCCTCTTTTACGGCAGGGGACCTTTCACTCCATAAAAACATGAGAAAGGTGGAAAAGAACAGCACCACATTCAATACCGCCGTAACCACAATAATTCTCATCAGCATTTTCCGGGTGAGCCACGGCAAATTCTTTTTTAAGATTTCGTCGCCCAGCGCCCGGTTTCTTTCTTCCTTCTTTCTTACCTCCTGTTCAAAGGCAATGCCGCTTTGATTTTCCCTTCCGCAGTAAGGGCATTTCGTGCTTTTGGCAGGCACTTCCCCGCCGCAATACATACATTTCATGTGCCTTAAAAATTCTCCCTTGCCTTATTTTGAAAGAGTTCCTTATCCTCTTCGTTTCCGGTTTTTAAAAGCGCAATCATTTCATCGGTAAAACCGTGCTCCTTTAAGGTGTCCGAGAAGCCGGATAAAAGGGCTTCTATCCTGTCCTCGTTGCCTAAAAAGTTTCTATCGTTTACAGCTTCCTCACCTTTTTCGTAAGCCATTGTGCCGTAGGTCCAGATTTGTTCCGTAAAGCTGTCCACAAACTCCTTGTTTCCGTATTTCTCATAGTTTTCGATGTCTTCCGTGCAGTAGCCGATGTTTCTGTCCACATCCATGACTTCCCAGTACTTATCGTATTCATAGCCGTACAAATCATTTTTACGGCAGTATTCCCGCAAGGCATCGTAGTCCTCCGCCTCGTAATACGCCTCCAACTGCGTAAGCATCCTGCTTCCCCTATCGGCTTCCACGGCACTGTCAACCTGTCCTTTTATGACGGCAGCCACCGTTCCCACCACAAGCACTATCAGGATAATAAGCACCACGGCAAGCAGGGTCCGGGACCATCTTTTCAGGTGCTTTTTCGGCACCGTGGTTTCCATTTCCTTGGCTTCCGCATCGTAACTGCCTAAGATATGCTTCATTTCCCGTCCGGCGGCTTCCTTATTCTCCGTTCCGCAGTAGGGACACATTTTTTCCGTGTTTTCGTATTCGCCGCCGCAGCTTGCGCACTGTATCTTCATATCTTTCTCTCTTTCCGTACCATCAATGAGCAAAAATATTGACTAAATCGTTAAAGAAAACAATTACCATCAGCACCATAAAGAACACCAGTCCCGCAAAGTGTACGATGCCTTCTTTTTCGGGCGGTACCGGCTTTTTGCGGAATACCTCCACAATCAAAAACACCAGTCTGCCGCCGTCCAGCGCCGGAATGGGCAGCAGGTTCAGGATACCTAAGTTCACCGACAGCAACAGCACAATGTTGAACATATTGTAGAATACGGTCTTTAATCCGTAGCTTCTGGTGTTCTCGTAGGTTTTGCCCACCACGTTTACGGCAATGCCCACGGGGCCCGCCACATCCTGTCTGGAGAATTTGCCGGTAAGCATCATGCCCAGACTCTTGTAGGTGTTGACAACGCAGTACCGCATCTCATACCAGGCATATTTGAATACGGAAAGCCCTTTGGCATGGCCGTAGGTACCGGTAATGCCAAGCATATAAGTGCCGTACTCCTCATTGTACGCCGGTGTCAGGGTTGTGGTTATTTTTTCGCCGTTTCTCTCGTACACAATTTTCATGGGGTTGCCGCCGTTTAGGTAGGCAATCAGGGAAATATCCTTAAACAGGTAGGTCCTTTCCCCGTTGATGCTTACAATCCGGTCGCCTTCCGCAAGTCCCGCCTGCGCCGCCGGACTGTTTTCCACCACACCGCTTATGGTGCTGGGTGCCGGGGATGCCATGGACACTAATATCACCGCTACCACAAAGGCTAAGATAAAGTTGAACACCGGTCCCGCCACCACCGTGGCAATTCGGGACCAGACACCCGCTTTGTTAAAGGAGCCTGCGTCCGACTCCGCTTCGGATTTTCCTTCCGCATCGCTCTCCCTGCCGTCCTCGCCTTCAAACATGCAGGCGCCGCCGATGGGAAGCAGCCGCAGGGCATATATTGTATCCTTCCGCTTTACGGAAAGGATTTTCGGTCCCATACCCACGGAAAATTCCACAACGCGGATGCCGTTTGCCTTTGCTATGATAAAATGTCCGAATTCGTGGGAAAGCACCACAATTCCGAAAATAATGATGAACCAGACTATGGTCATGAGCGTTACTTGCATACTGTTCTGTCCTTACTGTTTTTGTTTGATATAGTCGTAAGTCCACTGCTCCGTCTGAAGGATTTCCTCCACGGAAGGATTTACGATAAGTTTGTGAGCCTCCATACATTCTTCTATGAGCTCCGTAATCTTAAGATACCCAATTTTTCTGTCTAAAAACAGGCTGACTGCCATTTCGTTGGCGGCGTTGTAAACCGTGGGCATACTGCCGCCCGTCTCTCCCGCCCGGTAACCGAGTAAAAGTCCCCGGAAGGTATCCGTATCCGGCTTTTCAAAAGTAATCCGGGAAAGCTCATAGAAATCCAGTCTTTTTCCGGGTAAAAATCTACGGTCCGGATAAAATAGGGCGTACTGGATGGGGAGCTTCATATCCGCCGTGCCGAGCTGCGCCATAATGCCGCCGTCCTCGTATTCCACCATGGAGTGGATGACGCTCTGGGGCTGCACCACCACCTGTATTTTATCGTATGGAGTTTCAAACAGCCAGTGGGCTTCCATAACCTCCAGACCTTTGTTGACCAGTGTGGAGGAGTCGATGGTGATTTTCCGTCCCATGGACCAGTTGGGATGCTTTAAGGCATCCTCGGGTCTTATGTTTACCAGTTCTTCCCTCTTCTTTCCCCGGAATGGTCCGCCGGAGGCAGTCAGTAAAATCCTTGCCAGTCTTTCCTTCGGCTGTCCCTGCAGGGACTGGAAAATGGCGCTGTGCTCGCTGTCCACGGGAAGCAGGGGCACCTTTTTTTCTTTGATAAGAGGCATAATGATGTGTCCGGCGCAGACCAGTGTTTCCTTGTTGGCAAGAGTTATGGTCTTTCCGGCGTTAATTGCCGCTATGGTGGGGCGAATGCCAATCATACCCACAATCGCCGTGACCAGTACTTCTGCCTCGGGCAGGGTGGCTGCTTCGATTAAGCCGTCCATGCCGCAGGCTACCTTCACATCGGTGTCCTTTATTCTTGCCCGTAAATCCTCTGCCGCTTCCCTGCTCCACATCACCGCAAGTTTCGGGGCAAATTCCCTTATCTGTTTTTCCATCAGCTCCACATTTCTGCCCGCTGCCAGCGCCACCACCGATAAATCCGCATTGTTTCTTACGATTTCCAGTGTCTGGGTGCCAATGGAGCCGGTAGAGCCTAAAATTGCAATCTTTTTCATAGCCTGTATTTCTCCTTCACCGTTTTACGGGAAAAGCTTTTTTCTTTTATAAAAACAGTACCGTCAGAAAATAAATCATGGGTGCTGTGACAATCACACTGTCAAACCGGTCCATAATACCGCCGTGCCCCGGAATTAACTTACCGTAGTCCTTGATTTCATGGTTTCTCTTGATGGCGGAAGCTGCCAGGTCTCCCACCTGACTCATAACGGCGCCCACCATGCAGATAACGGTAATCACAATCGTGACCCGTTTATCCGGGAATACATTTTCTACCACAAATACGGCATACAGCGCCGCAATAAGGCCCGCTCCCACTACGCCGCCGATACAGCCCTCTAAGGACTTCTTCGGACTTAAAACCGGGAATATTTTCTTTTTTCCGATGAGCATTCCCACCACGTAAGCACAGGTATCGCAGCCCCAGGAGCTGATTAAAATAAGCCACACAATGTATTTGCCCGCTTCCTGCTCCCTTGTCAGATAGATAAAGGAAAGCATCACCGGCGCATACAAAAAATTAAAGACATTCGCCATAATCTGCTCGGAGCAGTACTTCGGAAAGCGCACCACATACAAAAGCATGCTAAGCATAAACACGCCGATGACGGGAATAACCGCATACAATACGTTTCCCATGGACATGGCGGCATCTCCTTCTTCCACTGCCGGGAAGAAATACAGTACCGCATAGTAGGCAAGAATACCGATAATGCCCACGATTTCCAGTGCGTTTATTTTTTTATCCTTTTCTTTCACGCCTACCGCACGGCAGAGCTCCAGATAGCCTGCTATGGAGATAAACACGGAAATGCCGAGCAGTATCTCTCCGCCGGATATAAAGGCTAAAAGGGCTATCGCCACCAGTACAATTCCGCTTATGAGTCTTGTTACAAACATCTCTACTCCTCCTTTACAAGGCCATATCTTCTGTCTCTTTTAGTATATGCCTCTACTGCTTTTTGTAATTCTTCCTTTGAAAAATCCGGCCAGGGAACCGGGGTAAAGTAAAGCTCCGAGTAGGTAAGCTGCCACGGCAGGAAATTGGATGTGCGCAGCTCGTTACAGGTACGGATTAACAAATCGGGGTCGGGAAGCCCTGCCGTATCCAGATGGCTGTTTATGGTTTCTTCCGTAATATCCCCCGGATTTAAGGTGCCTTCCTTTACTTCTTCCGCTATCTTTTCCATACACCGACGGATTTCATCCCTGCCGCCGTAGTTGATGGCAATCTGGAAATGCAGGCCGGTGTTGTCCTTTGTGATTTCCTCCAGCTCCGCAATTTTGTCCTGAATTTCCCGGTCCAGTCTGGTCTTGTCGCCGATGACACGCACGCACATATTGTTTTTCGTGGCGCGCTTGATGCAGTTTTTCATATAGTTGCTGAGAAGCTTCATCAGAGTGTCCACTTCGTCCTGCGGCCGGTTCCAGTTCTCTGTGGAAAACGCATACACCGTCAGGTACTGTATGCCCATGTTGTACGCAATTTCACAGATATCCTCCACGGTTTTGGCTCCCTGCACATGTCCGTAGCTTCTGGGCATTCCTTTGGCTTTCGCCCACCTTCCGTTACCGTCCAAGATAATGGCTACATGATTCGGTATCTTTAATTCGTCCATCCCGGTACTCCTTTTTTGAAAGTCATAGATGCAACCAAAGGGCAGGTCGCAGGACCTGCCCTCTTTCCGTTATACAGTCATGATTTCTTTGGACTTTTCTTCCATGAGTGCATCTACATTTTTAATATATTTATCTGTCAGTTTCTGTAAATCCTCTTCCAGGGATTTGATTTCGTCTTCGGAAACATCTTCCTTGCCTAACTTCTTGAAGGCATCGTTTCCTTCACGGCGGATGTTACGGACAGCAACCTTTGCTTCTTCCGCTTTCTTCTTTACTTCCTTAACCAAATCCTTTCTTCTTTCCTCGGTAAGCTCCGGGAATACCAGGCGGATTACGCTGCCGTCATTTGACGGGGTAATGCCGATGTCGGAAGTCATGATTGCTTTTTCAATGGCTTTGATTAAGCTCTTTTCCCAGGGGGCAATCTGAATGATTCTGGCTTCGGGAACGGTGATGTTGCCCACCTGCTGGATGGGGGTGGGGGTTCCGTAATAATCCACACGAAGCTTATCTAAAATATGGGGATTGGCGCGTCCTGCGCGGATGCTTGCGTAATCGGACTGTAAAAACTCATACGCCTTTGTCATTTTTTCTTCATATACGCTGATTCTCTTATCCATAACTGTTCTCCTTTAATCAAACCTTATACCGTTACCTTGGTTCCGGTGAATTTTCCGCTCATGGTGTTTACAATGCTGTCTTTTTCGTTCAGACCGAATACCCACATGGGCATCTTGTTGTCCCTTGCCAGAATGGAGGCTGTCATGTCCACAACCTGTAAATTCTTGGCAATCACGTCGTCAATGGAAATCTCGTCATACTTCTTCGCATCCGGCACCTTGGCGGGGTCTGCGTCGTATACGCCGTCAATGCTCTTGGCAAGAAGGATAACCTCCGCTTCCACTTCCACGGCACGGAGCACCACGCCGGTATCGGTGGAGAAATAAGGATGTCCGGTACCGCCCGCAAAGAATACGACCATACCCTTTGCAAAATACTTATTGGCTCTGTCCTTGGAAAACAGCTTTGTAAAGGAGCCGCATGCAAAGGGCGTCAGTACTTCGGTCTGCATGCCTACGGAACGGAAGATTTCCGATACATAGATGCAGTTCATAACGGTAGCCAGCATACCAATCTGGTCTGCCTTGGTGCGGTCAATGTTTTCGCTGGAGCGTCCGCGCCAGAAATTGCCGCCGCCGGTTACAATACCGATTTCATAACCTTCATCCACTAATTTTTTTACCTGAAGAGCCACGCCTCTTACGGTCTCTTCATCAAAGCCCATATGCTTTTCGCCGGCCAATGCTTCACCGCTTAATTTCAATAATATTCTGCGCATACCTTAACTCCTTATTTGGTTTTGCCTTTTTTATAATCCTCGAAGAAAGAGCTGGGATTAACATCCGCATAGCACTGGGAGCACATACCTTCGATAACCGCACCGTTGTTAATCTGTACGGCCTTGGATTTGATATTGCCCATGACAATGGCGGAAGCATCCAGTACTACGGGACCCTGCACATCAATGTCGCCCTTAACGGCTCCGGCAATGACGGCGCTCTTTGCCGTGATGTTGCCGATGATAACGGAGCTCTGTCCTACCTTGACGGGACCTTCGCTGACTACTTCACCGGTAATCTGCGCATTGTCCGCAAAGATTTCCGCTGCCATGGAATTGCCGGTCACATTACCGGTAATGTTTAATTTTCCCAAAATATTGATGTTGCCGTTTACCGTACCGATGACCTCTACGGAACCTTCGGATGCAATATCACCGGTAATGGTCATGCCTGCGGTGATAACGGAAGTTTCATCGGCTGCTTCTCTTGTCTGATTGTCCATCTTTACCCTTCCCTCTTTATTTTCCTTCTTTATTTCTTCTGCGGGCGCCTCTTCTTTGGGGGCATCCTTTTCATCCAGTTCGTTAAGCCATGCCGTAAGCTGCGCCATATCCTTCTGTTCCTGGCTGTCTTCCGTTTTCTCTGCAAAAGAGGCTGTATGTACTTCCTCTGCCGGGAAATTCGCTGCACCTGCTGTTTCTGCAAAAGTCTCCTCAACCGGCTGTTTTTCTTCCGGGGCAAAACCTTCCGGTTCTTCTGTATCCGCCGGTACCGCTTCCTGCTCTGCGTCTGCCGCATCAGTCTGTGTTTCCTCCGCTGCTTCTGCGGCAAGTCCTGCTTTTTCTTCTTCAGGTATCAGTTCGTTGACTGCCTGGGACAAGTCTTCTTTTAACTCAGAAAAAAAGCCCATTTTTTCAATCCTCCGTTTCTTGTGTCATCTTTATATGCCAGACGGGCACTGTATCCTCCGTAATCGGCAACAGCTCCGTATGTTCCATAGCCTGTATATGCTCTATCAGTTCCGGCAGAGCCTCCACCGTGCTGTCCTTGCTTCCGGCATCGTGCATCAGAATGATGCAGTTCTGAAACCGTTCTATGCTGTTTAGGCAGTTGTCTAAAATTTCTTCTTTCGTCAGGGGCTTTGACGACGCATCCTGACTGGATACGTTCCAGTCGAAGTACTCCATGCCCGCCTCATGCACATCCGTAATGAGCAGGCGCATATCCACATCGCTGACCTTGTTGGAGCTGCCGCCCGGAAACCGGATATACGTGCTCTGCACGCCGGTTACATCATACAGATAATTCTGCAGCTTTTCCATATCCTCCATAAAGGCTTCCTCAGAAGCATAAATGACGGAATAGTCGTGGGTATAGGAATGCATCCCCAGCGTGTGCCCTTCCTCTACAATCCGGCGGTAAGAGGCTTCTTCTTTCGCACCCTCTTTTCCCGTCACGAAAAAGGTGGCTTTTACACCGTAAGTGTCTAAAATATCCAAAATGTTGTCCGTGTTGGAGCTGGGACCGTCGTCAAAGGTAAGATAGACCTTTCTGACCGGGACATCCTCCTCATCGGAAGTGCCCTTCTGCCCATGGGCATTTTCCTGCCCACGGGCAATTTCTTGCCCGGAGGTATTTTCCTGTCCGGATGCGCCTTCCTGCCCGGAAGGATTTTTCAGTGCGGATGCCGAAGCTTCCACCGCGGACTTCTGTTCTTCTGCCTGTAATTTTTCAAGACTTCCGGTCACATCACGCAGTCTTTTTTCCAGACTGTTTATCCGCAGCATAAATACCACAGTCAGCACAATCGGAGCCAGTACCGCGAACACAAAAAGACCCATAATTCCTTTTTTCAGTCTGTTTACTCTTTTGTGTCTTTTTGCCTCCTGCGTTTCCTTTTCCGTCATCGTCCCGGAACCTCCAAAAAATCATAATAAGTATACCACAGAAACCGCTTACCGAAAAGAAAAATTTTCAGTTTAAGAATGCTTTCCGGTTTTATCTTTACCTAAAAAAAATCCCTGAAGCCACGTTTATGTGCTTTCAGGAATCTTCCTTGGGTTGGGCTATCTAAATAGCAACAGCTTGTAGGGGAATCGAACCCCTGATTCCGCCGTGAGAGGGCGGCGTCTTAACCGCTTGACCAACAAGCCATTTGAATGATGCTTGTATAGCATAATATATCCCGTCGAAAAAAGCAAGCATTTTTTTCAAAAATTTCAAAAATTTTGAAAATTCTCAACCTCCAGATGCAGCTCCTTGATTTCTCCTATGGGGATGCTGGTGCCGTCTTCAAAAACCATTTCTCTTTCGTACTCTTTGATTTTCTTTACCCTGCCCCGGTACTCCTCGTAGCTGCCGCCGCTCTTTTTTTCATCCGGCACAAAGTAGCGTACCCCCACAAGGGGATGCTCTTTCCTGTGGGCTTCGATATATGCCATCTTTTCGTTTAAGAGCTGGTACTGGTACTCCGTCAGCGCCACATCCTCTTCCGTCAGTCTGGCGGTTTCCTTAATCTGTCCGTCGTAGCCGGTCAACGCCGCAAAAGCACCGAACTGGGCAGCCCGGTCCCCAATGGGCATGTGGGGTCTGTCCTTGGACACATGGTGGGGCAGATTGATAATATCGTCATATTTGCCTTCCATATCTTCCACCTCCTATGCTTTGTGGCCGCCTATCTGCCGGTTCCTGTCAATGGTAGTGGCGCCTTCTTCTAAATTGGTGCCCTTTAATATGGCATTCTTGCCGAATTTCTTCCGTATAGCAAGCACCGCCTCCTGGGCTTTCCGTTCTTTTAAGAGAGCCGCCTTTTCTTCTTTTTTCCGTTCTTCTTCCGCTTCTACGTCCGTAAACAGGGAAAGCTGCTCGTAGGTTTCCGTTTTCTGTGCCTCGGCTTCTCTCTCGTCCACCACATTTGCCGCTACCACCGACATCCGGCGGGTTAAAAGCGCGGGATCCATAATCCGGTCATACAGCTCCATGACCGCCTCCATGATGATACTGACAGAAGAAGTCTTTTCTTTTAAGTTGGCGGTGCCGTGGGCATGCTTGGGAATTTTCCTGCCGTAGCGGTCCGTCACCACTTCCCCGCTGTAGGCATTTCTCCGGCTTTTGTCCGTCAGGTTTTCAATGTCATACCCCACCGTCAGCACCATCTGGTCGGTCACCAGATGCTTATCCAGAAGGTCCAATACCAGAAGCTCCGTCATTTCCCGTATAATCAATCTGGTCTTTTCAAAATCATAAGGCTCCGGCAGTACCTGTCCGGTGCTGATGCTGTTGGCAGAGGGCTTGTACGCCTTGATATCCGCAATGGTGCAGGGTTCCCAACCCCAGGCATGGTCGATTAAAAGCTCTGCATTCACGCCGAACAAATCATACAGAAGGTCTTCGTTATAAAACTCTCCCGGCTTGCCTGCGGAACAACGGGCAACGTCCCCCATGGTAAACATGCCGTTTTCCGCCAGCTTCTTTGCATACCCTCTGCCCACCCGCCAGAAATCCGTAATCGGCTTGTGATCCCAGAGATACCGCCTGTAGCTCATTTCATCAAGCTCTGCAATGCGCACGCCGTCTTTGTCCGCCTCCGTATGCTTTGCCCACACATCCATGGCAATCTTGCAAAGGTACAGATTGGTGCCGATACCCGCCGTGGCGGTAATGCCGGTTTCCGCAAGAATATCCTGTATGATTTTCCGGGTCAGTTCCCTGGCGCTCATTTTATAGGTGTCAAGGTACCGGGTTGCATCCATAAACACCTCATCCACGGAATACACATGCATGTCCTCGGGGGCAAAATACCTGAGGTAAATCTGATAGATCCTCGTGCTGTATTCCATATATTTTGCCATGCGGGGTGGCGCCACGATATAACTCACCGCAAGGCTTTTATCCCTTTCGATATCCTCCGCATGACAGCTTTTCCCGGAAAACTTCCGTTCCGGAATGGCGGCAAGCCGCCTTCTGTTGACTTCCTTTACCGCCGCCACGACCTCAAAAAGCCTTGCTCTTCCCGGTATCCCGAATACCTTCAGGGAGGGGGAAACAGCAAGGCATATAGTCTTTTCTGTACGGCTTTCATCCGCCACCACCAGATTGGTGGTAAGCGGATTTTCCTTTCTTTCCACACATTCCACAGAGGCATAGAAGGATTTTAAGTCAATCGCAATGTAAGTATGCTCCATCTGACACTCCGCCTCCGTTTCCTGTCCTTCACACAGGCAATGCTTTTCCTATAGAAAATATCACTTCCTATGGAAAGCATTACATATGTAAGAATTCCTTCACAACCGCTTTCATCTCTTCCTTGTCGCATACGCGGTCATGCAGTACCGGTGCGGTACGAATTTCTTCGATGGCATTAGGTACTTTTACATTGGCAAGCCTGGACAGTTCATCCACCAGTGCGAAATCATCCATAGATGCGTACTTTTCATCAATGGCTTCCATGACGCTTCTGGTAAACTTGAACGGGCTTGCGGTGGATGCAATCACGGTCTTTGCCTCGTCCTTTGTCTGTGCTTTGTATTTGTTGTATACGGTAGCGGCTACTGCCGTATGGGTATCAATCACATAGCCGGTTTCTTCGTACAGCTTCTTAATGGTTGCCGCAGTTTCTTTCTCCGTTGCGTAGTTGCCGTAGAAATCCGCTAATTTTTCTTTCATTTCCGCGGTGATTTCATACTTGCCCTGACCGCTTAAGGCTGCCATCAGTGCGGCGTTCTTTTCAGCATCGTTGCCGGCAATGCGGTAAATCAGTCTCTCTAAGTTGCTGGAAATCAGGATATCCATAGACGGAGATGTAGTCAGTACAAACTCTCTGTTTCTGTCGTAAACGCCGGTTTCAAAGAAATCATATAAAACCTTGTTGTCATTGGACGCACAGATTAATTTCTTAATGGGAAGTCCCATGTTCTTTGCATAGTAAGCGGCCAAAATGTTGCCGAAGTTGCCGGTGGGAACGACCACGTTGATAGCTTCTGCGTCTGCAATTCTGCCTTCCTTCAAAAGCTGTGCGTAAGCATATACATAATACACAATCTGGGGAACCAGACGGCCGATGTTGATGGAGTTGGCGGAGGAGAACTGATAACCTGCCTTGTCCATTTCCGCTGCCAGCTCTTTGTCGCCGAACAACTTCTTTACGCCGGTCTGGGCATCGTCAAAGTTGCCGGTAATACCGATTACACAGGTGTTGTCCCCTTTCTGGGTCACCATCTGCTTCTCCTGGATGGGGCTGACGCCGTGCTTGGGATAAAAGACGATAATCTTCGTTCCCTTTACGCCTGCGAAGCCTGCCAGTGCCGCCTTGCCGGTATCGCCGCTTGTTGCAGTCAGGATAACGATTTCATTCTTTACCTGATTTTTCCTGGCAGATGTAATCAAAAGATGGGGAAGTATGGACAGCGCCATATCCTTGAAGGCAATGGTTGCGCCGTGGAACAGCTCCAGATAATAAGCGCCTTCCGCTTCCACCAAGGGTGCAATCACTTCGGTATCAAACTTGCTGTCGTAAGCGTTGTCGATACACTGCTTTAACTCTTCCTCCGTAAAATCCGTCAGGAAAAGCTTCATTACTTCATATGCCACTTCCTTATAGGTAAGTCCCGAAAGCTCCTTTAAGCTCTTGTCCAGAGCCGGAATACGGTCAGGTACAAAAAGTCCTCCGTCGTCGGAAAGTCCTTTTAAGATTGCTTCCGAAGCCTTTACCGGTGTGCCGTTGCTTCTGGTACTGTTGTACAATACTTCTTCCATTCTGTATCTCCTTTCGTGCCCTCAGACACTCAATTCTGTCTTTAAAAAGATTGGAATCAGTATACCATACCGCCTTTTTTTTGGCAATGGTGCTTAATAAAAAAACTCATGCCCGCCGTGGGCAAACAGAAACGTCAGCTTTTCGTCAAACCACTTCATTTTATCCTTGTCCGCATATTTTCTGGCGGCAAAATAAAGAGCGCCTTCCGAAATATCTTCCCCACAGAGCACCCGCTCCACCGCTTCCTTCGTTTCCTCACTGACCGTTACCTTCTCGTATCTGCCGTTGTAGGCGGGGGAAAACTGGGATGTTCCGTTTTCCCGCTGGAACACCACTTCCCGCACGGTATCGGGAAACGCCGGATTGTTCACACGGTTTAAGACCACACCAGCCACCAGCATTTTTCCTTCTTCGTCCTCTCCTCCCGCTTCCGCCTCCACAATCCGAAGCAGCACCTCGTAATCGTCCTCCGACAGTTCATACTGTCTTTCCTTTTCCGTCACTTCCACGAAAAGCACCCTCTGTCCGGATGCCGGCCTGTCCATTTCGCAGGCAAAGCTCATTTCCTCCATGGGCATCAGCGTCTCCTCCACGTTCAGACGGAAGGCCTCCGTTGCCACCACATAGCTTACCTTCAGTTCGGTAAGATTTACCACTGCGGCAAGTGCAATCAGGTTGATAAGAAGCAAAGCCGCCATATATTTTTTATACATGTCTTTTTCTCCTTCACTTTTATTATTTTATACAGCCTGTCTGCAAAATATTTCTAAAATTTGTATTTTCTTATAAAATCTGTTATGGTGAAGGCAGGGAAATTCCGTTTTCCCGTCAAATCCGGATTAAAAAGAAGGGAGTCTGTTTATTATGGAAGGTTGTTTTTCGGCAAAAAAAAAAGACGGCAGTATCTATTACCGTGCTTCCATGACCTATAGGGCAAAGCATATCAGCCTGGGCAGCTTTTCCGTGCAGGAAAATGCCGCAGGCGCTTACAGAGAAGCCAAGCGCCTGCTGTCCGATGCCTCCCTCTCCCTTTCCGATTATGCGGAGGGGTGCTTTCTTTCGTTTGAAAAATGGGTGGTGCTTGTCAATTTCCGGGACAACGGTGTCTATTTTTCCACTCCCCTTTACGTGCGTCCCCGCTTCTTTTATTATTATCTTTCCAAAGACCTGGTGCTCAAATTCGATGTGGATGACCTTTTTTACTATTCCTCCCACAAAATCATGAAACGGGGCGGGCATTATTTTGTTGCCGACTTCGGCATGCAGGTCAATATCTTAAACCGCTACGGCATTAAAAACTATGCGGTGTCCGGACGAGACTACCGGTTTGAAAACGGGGATACCACCGATTTCCGCCGGGAAAACCTGGTTATTTTAAACCGCTATCACGGTGTTTCCTATGAAAAAGAAAAGGGGCTCTACCTTTCCAAAATCCATGTGCGCGGAAACTACGTCATCGGCCGCTATGCCACCATGGATGAGGCCGCCATCGCCTATAACAAAGCCGTGGATATCTTAAAAAAAGCAGGTTGTCCCAAGGCATTTGTGCCCAATTATGTAGAAAATATACCGGCAGGTATGTATGCCGAAATCTATACACGCCTGCCGGTATCTTCCAAACTGTATGCAATTACTTTTTCCGCCAATCCGTAAGCTTTATTTTTCCGAGTAATCAATAAAACTGATGCTTAAGTCCGCATAACCCGCAATGCCGTCCACCACTGCCGTATCGCTGTACTGCCACATGGTAAACTCATACGGATAGTCCGGCAAATCCCCGGGCTGATCCAGCCACACATCATAGGCTGTCAGTCTTGACAAATCAATCTTTTTAATGAGCCATTCCTTGTTGCCGTACAGCATGGGCTGATAGCCCGCCGTGCTGATGGTGTCCAGAAACTTTTTGGTTAAATTTGTTTTCTCATCCCTTGTCAGGTCTTCAATGCGGGCGGTGTCGTTGTTGACCAACTCCATATCAAACACGATGGGATAGGAAATCTCGTAGTCCCCGATATTATCAAGCACCAGCGCCGCTTCCTCCAGCACCTCTTCTTCCGTAATTGCCTGGGAAGAAAAATACAGACCAATCTTTAAGCCGGCATCCGTTGCCCGCTTCATGTTGTCTTCAAAGTACTCATCCATCATAAGCTGTCCGGTGCCGTAGCCTCTGACGCCCACGCGAATCATGACAAAATCAATCCCCGCTTTGCGCAGCTTCACAAAATCCACGTAGTCCTGATACTTGGAAACGGCTGCTCCCACGTAGGAAACCTGTCTGCCGTCCACATAGTATTTCATTAAATCGGACTGGCACACCAGCTTGGTGTAATCGTACTCCTGCTTGGGAAGGTAGGGACTGATAAGCACCCATTCTTCCTTGCCGTCCTTGTCCGTCACAAGCGTATGCCTGCCGTCCGTAGCCGGGTCACTGGTCTTTACCGGCTCCGTTTCCGGTTCGCTTTCCTTTGCTTCTTCCGTTTCCTCCGGATACATATCCCAAAAATCCAAATCGTCCGGTGTCAGGGTGCCGGTCTGCGTCACGGAATAGTCCGCGGGCAAATCGTCCGCCACCGGCTTCTGCTCCTGCGTATTCGGCAGTGTCACCGCATTCCTGCGATTGTTTGTATTTAAAATCACAATCAGGATAAAGATACCCACCACGAAAATAACGGCTCCGGCAAGCATTCCCTTCATTCCCGGGCTCCATTTATCCTGTTCGTACTCATCGGGAAGCTTCATACCTGCCACCGCACCTTTCCTGTTTTCCTATACTATCACATGTCTCGGGCACTTCTCCGCGCAGACGCCGCAACCCGTACACTTCTCCTGGTCGATAACGGCATGGAAATCCACTACCTTGACCGCTTCGTTGGGACAGTTTCTCACGCAGATGCCGCAGCCGATACAGCCCACTTTGCAGGCTTTCATGGTAACCGGTCCTTTATCTTTGGAGGAACATGCCACAATATGCTTTGCTTCGTAGGGCTCTAAGGAAATCAGATGCTTGGGACATACCGCAATACATTTGCCGCACGCCTTGCAGGCTTCCTTATCCACCACCGCAATGCCGTTTTCAATGTGAATGGCACCGAAGGGACATTCCTTCATACAGGTGCCGAAGCCCAGACAGCCGCTGTTGCAGGACTTGGGTCCGCCGTTGGGTACAAAGCTCAACATACGGCAGTCCTCTATGCCCGTATATTCGTAATCCGGGTGGGTCTTTTCACAGTCACCCATGCAGTGCACATAAGCAGCCATCCGTACGGTCTTTTTGCTTTCCACGCCCATGATTTTGGCGATTTCCTCGCCCACCGGCTCCCCGCCTACGGGACAGGCATTGACCGGCGCCTCGCCTTTTGCAATGGCTGCCGCCAGACCTGCGCAGCCCGGGAAACCGCAGCCGCCGCAGTTGTTGCCCGGCAGTGCGTTTAAGACCGCTTCTTCTTTTTCATTGACCTGCACCTTAAAGAAAATTCCTGCTATTCCCAGGAAAATACCGACAATTATGCCAACGCCGCCAATCAGTACGGCAGCACCTATAATACCCGTTGCACTCATCGCCCATCCTCCTTATAACAGTCCGGAAAATCCGCAGAATGCAATCGCCATCAGTCCTGCCGTCAGCAGTACATGGGGCATGCCCTGAAAAGATTCCGGTACATCGTTGTATGCCATTTTTTCCCTGAGCCCGGCTAAAATCACAATGGCAATCAGAAAACCGAACGCCGTTGCGAAGCCGTTGACCGTGCCGGCTAAAATGCCGTATTCTTTCTGCACATTGGTGATTGCCACACCCAAAACCGCACAGTTGGTGGTGATTAACGGCAGGTAAACACCCAGTGCCTTGTATAAGGACTTCATATATTTCTTTAAGAACATTTCCACGAACTGTACCAGTGCTGCAATGACCAGAATAAAGACGATTGTCTGCAGGTACTCTAAGTGGAACGGTACCAGAAGGAACTTATAAATCACACCGGCAATGGCGCTGGATAAGGTGATAACGAAAATCAGCGCCGCTCCCATGCCTGCCGCCGTGTTGGTCTTCTTGGATACGCCGAGGAACGGGCAGAGTCCCAAAAACTGGCTCAGTACCACGTTGCTGACCAGAGAAGAGCTGATTAAAATAATGAGTAAATTTCTAACGGTTTCCATTACTGCTCCTCCTTTTCCGCACAGTCTCCAACGGAGCAGTTCATGCAGTCATGACCGCAGCCGGAGCCGATTTTGCTGACATCTTTTCCTTTCGCCGCCAGCTTCTTTTTCACATAGTTCTGCAGGGCAACCAGCGCTGCCAGTACAAAGAAAGCGCCCGGTGCCATGACAAAGATGCCGATGGGAGTATATGCCTTCGGCATAACGGCAAAACCGAAGAGCTTGCCTTCGCCTAGGATTTCTCTGACCGCGCCGATACAGGTCAGTGCCACGGAAAATCCCAGTCCCATGCCGATGCCGTCAAACAGGGAGGCAATGGGCTTATGGGTATAAGCATAGGCTTCCGCTCTGCCTAAGATAATACAGTTTACGACGATTAACGGGATATACACGCCGAGCGCCTCGTTTAAGGAAGGCAGATACGCTTCCAGTAAAAGCTGCACCACCGTTACAAAAGAGGCAATGACGACGATAAACGCCGGAATACGCACACTGTTCGGGATGATTTTCCGAAGCAGGGAAATCATCAGGTTGCTCAGTGCCAGCACCACTGCCGTAGTAAGACCCATGCCCAGACCGTTCATGGCAGAGGTGGTAACCGCCAGTGTGGGGCACATGCCGAGTAAGAGGACAAATGTGGGGTTTTCCTTCACAATGCCGTTATAAAGACGTTCTACTGCACTGTTTTCTTTCATTTTGCTGCCTCCTCTCCCGCAAATACGCTGTTATATAAGTCCACGCCGGTATTGACGATATTGGTCACTGCCTTTGTGGTAATGGTTGCTCCGCTGATGGCATCGATTTCGTTGTCCGCCACGGCTCCGCTCTTGGTGTAGACAAAGCTCTGGGCTTTCTTTCCCGCAAACTGGGGAATCAGCACCTCTTCCGCTTTCATACCGAGTCCTGCGGTTTCGGAAATGCTTAAAATGGAAACGCCGCCAAGGGTGCCGTCCGTAAGGATGCCGGTCATCAGTTCGATGTTGCCGCCGTAGCCTTCGGAGCTTGTAAGCAGGAATACATAACCGATGGTTTCACCCGCCGCATTTTTGGCTTCAAAGTAACTGTCGTCCACCTTTACACCGTTTTCCGCAGCTCTTTCCACCACCTGCAAAAAGGCTTCGGAGCTGCCTGCCGCAAAGGATTTCTCCGTAAAGGAGTCCGCCGATGCCACAACCTCCCTGCAGGAATTCTGCACTTTCAGCTCTTCCTGTCTGGCAATGGGCTCTTTTGTCAATTCGTTTACGAAACCGAGCATCAGTCCCACTATCAGGGTAATGGCAAAAAGGATACTGGCGTCCTTCCACATTTTTTTCATGTCCTGGCTATTTTTCATGATGACCGCCTCCTTTTCCAAAGGCTTTCGGAACCGTCACCTTTTCAAGCAGGGGAACTATCAGGTTGCCGATGATAATCGCATAGGAAACACCTTCCGCAGATTTGCCGTATACACGGAAAATACCGGTCAGGATACCTAAGAAAATACCGTACAGGTACTGCCCTTTTCTGGTTATGGGGCGTGTCACGTAGTCCGTTGCCATAAAGAAAGCGCCGAGCATCAGACCGCCGCCGGCTACCTGTGCCGTCACGTATGCCGGGTCAAAGCCGTGTCCGCCAAACAAACAGATAAACAGGGCAAAGGTGGCTATGTACATGCCGGGAATACGCAGGTCAATGAGTCCCAAAGCAATTAACAGGCATGCGCCGATGGCAATGGCAATCACGGAGGTTTCTCCGATGGTACCGCCCGTGCGTCCGATAATCATGGGAAGGAGCTTTACTTCCTCTCCCATTTTAAGGGCTGACAGAGGGGTTGCGCCGCTGTAGGCATCGCAGACAAAATTCGTCATGAGAGCCGGGAAGGAAATTAACAGAAAACATCTGCCGCCCAGCGCCGGGTTCATGAAATTCTGTCCCAGTCCGCCGAATAAGCACTTTACCACTAAAATAGAAAAGACACTGCCTAAGGCTGCCGTCCATAAGGGAATGGTAACCGGCAGGTTTAAGGCAAGCAGAAGTCCCGTTACCACTGCCGACAAGTCTCCGATGGTCTGTTTCTTTTTATAGAGTCCGAATAAAAATTCCGTCAGAACCGCCGATGCCACACAGGTAAGAACGACCCAGAGCGCCCGGAGTCCGAAATTATAAATGCCAAAGCCCGTAGCAGGCAGGAGAGCTATTACCACTGCAAACATGATGCTCGCCGTATTGACCTTGCTCCGCACATGGGGATTGGATGATACTTTCAACAAATCAGCCATGATTTCTCCTCCTATTTCTTCTTTTTGGCAAGCTGCATCTTGCGCATGGATTTAATGGTCTGGGTCAGGGGCTGTTTTGCCGGGCAGATATAACTGCAGCAGCCACACTCACAGCACTCCATGCCATTTAGTTTGAGGAAGGTTTCTTCATCGCCGTGAACAGCCGCCTGCATCAGCTTGGCAGGCATAACCCTTCCGGGGCATACTTCCACACAGCGTCCGCAACGGATGCACGCCGTAGGCTCCATCTCTGAGACATCATCGGAAGAAAGTGCTAAAAGCGCCGAAGCCGTCTTGGTAGTGGGAAGGTCTAATTCAAACACCCCGAAGCCCATCATGGGACCTCCGGAAATGATTTTTGCCGGCTTTACGCGGAAACCGCCCGCTTCTTCGATGAGTTCATGGTAATTGGTGCCGATGCGCACCTTAAAATTGCAGGGATGTTTGATGGCATCGCCGGTCACGGTCACGATACGCTCCATCAGGGGGCGTCCTTCGTGCACCGCCGTGTGAATTGCCACCACGGTATCCACGTTGTTTACCACACAGCCGGCATCCGCAGGCAGCATGGAGGAATTAATCTCCCTGCCGGTCACCGCGTAGATAATCTGTCGCTCCGCACCCTGCGGGTATTTGGTTTTTAAGGCTTTTACGCTGATGCGGCTTTCGTCCTTTGTAAGCTTCCTTAAAAGGGCGATACAGTCCTTTTTGTTGTCCTCCACCGCAAAAATGCCCTGTGCTTTTGGGAATAGGCTTAAGGAAACCTTTAAGCCGTCAATCAGCTTTTGGGGCTCCTCTATCATCCTGCGGTAGTCGGAAGTCAGATACGGCTCACACTCCGCACAGTTTACAATCACGTAGTCAATTTTGTCCGGCTCTTTCGGGGAAAGCTTGATAAATGTAGGGAAGCCCGCGCCGCCCATGCCGACAATGCCCGCTTCCTTGATACGGTCAATAATTTCCTCTCTGGATGCCTTTTTTACATCCAGCGGCTCCCAGGCTTCGGTTTCCTCATACAGCTCGTCGTTTTCCACCACGATGCTCATGACTTCCTCTCCCGTCACCACTCTCCTCGGTTCAATCGCCTTTACCGTGCCGGAAACGGTTGCGTACACCGGGGCGCTGACAAATGCTCCCGCCTCCGCAATTTTCTGACCGGCAAGCACCCTGTCGCCTTTCTTCACAATAGGTTTGGCAGGTGCTCCGATATGCTGCTGCATAGGATAAACCAGATCTCCCTTGGGAAGCACGTCCCGAATCGGCTTGTCCTTTGTCAGCTCCTTGCCATCGTACGGGTGTATGCCCCCCTTAAATGTCAATGTTGCCATCCTTTTTCCTCCCATTTTCCTTCTCAAAAAATGTATACTCTTACTATACACTTTTTTGGCAAAAAAAACTACTTAAAAAGCGAAAAATGTGATACAATGTTGGAAAGTAAAAGAAAAAGGAGTTACTTATGTTTACAGCGGATTACATATTGGATTCTTTCACTCCGGGCTATCCTCTGGAGCGGATTGCACCCGTTGATGATATTTTGTTTTTAGATATAGAAACCACAGGCTTTACGGCAAAAAGTTCCAATCTTTACCTGATTGGCTGCGCCTGCTATGAAAACAATAAATTTCATGTACACCAGTGGATGGCGGAAAAATACGACGAAGAAGCCGCCGTGCTGGAAGCCTTTTTTACCTTTGCGGCTTCTTACCACTACTTAATCCACTACAACGGCAATGCATTTGATATTCCCTATCTGCAACAGAAAGCCGCGTCCTTAAGTCTGCCGTACCACTTTGAAGGTTTTGACGGACTGGACATCTACAAAAGGATTGCTCCCTACAAGCATTTCTTAAAGCTTTCCAACTGCAAGCAGAAAACCATCGAGGCTTTCCTCGGCATCGGCCGGGATGATAAATACACCGGCGGTGAGTTAATCAGCATCTACCACGACTATGTAAAGGAGCCCATCGAGGATTTCCGGGATTTGCTTCTTTTACACAACAAGGAAGATGTCATCGGCATGCTGAAGGTACTGCCCATTTTAGCTTACCACGACCTCTTTAACGGCGAAGTGACCGCGAAAAAGGTACAGGCCAACTACTACACTGACTATTCCGGCAACCGCAGACAAGAGCTTCTGATGACGCTCTCGCTCCCCACTCCCCTTCCCGTTCCGGTTTCCCTTTCCGCCGGCAACTGCTATTTCAAGGGGGAAGACGGCACCGCAACCTTAAAAGTGCCTCTTATCGAGGAAGAACTGAAATACTTCTACGCCAACTACAAGGACTATTACTATCTGCCCGAGGAGGATGTGGCTCTGCACAAATCTGTTGCGGATTTTGTGGATAAGGAATTCCGTGTACAGGCTACCGCAGCTACCTGCTATACCCGTAAATATTCCTTATATTTGCAGCAGTGGGACGTCATATTCGAGCCGTTCTTCAAAAGAGAATACAAGAGCAAGGAACTGTTCTTTGAACTGACCGACGAAATCAAGAAAGACCGGAAGGCATTCACCACCTATGCCCGCCATGTGCTGGATATGATGAGTTCCGTTTACTGATTTTTATGAAATTCCTTTCCGGGTTCGGTTTATACATTTCAGAAATTTTCGTATAAAAAAATCCAAGCCGTCATGGCTTGGATTTTTATGTTATGTTCGTTTACGTTTTAGGCTTTTCATAGAAGAACGAATTCTTTCGTGCGTAACCGATTTCCTTATAGGTTAAAATCTGTTCCGTACTGCCTATGAACAGGTCACCGCCGATGCGAAGCGCCTTGAAAAACTTACGGTAAATGTCCTCTTTTGCTTCATCGGTGAAATAAATCAATACATTGCGGCATACAATCAGGTTGCAGTCAGCCGGATAAGTATCCTTCAGAAGGTTGTGCTCCCGAAACTCCACTCTCTTTTTGATTTCATCGGAAATCTGATAGGAAGAACCGATTTGTCTGAAATACCGCTGTCTTAAATCCTGCGGTACACCGGCAATGCTCTTCTCGTTGTAGAGCCCGGTCTTGGCTTTTGCTATGACCTGTTTGTCAATGTCCGTTGCAATAATCCGTATCTGGGATAACGGAATTTGTCTGGACAATGCCATTACAAGGGAATACGGCTCGTCGCCTGTAGAACAGGCGGCACTCCATATCTTTAAATTCTTACCGAATTTCTGTATCAGCTCCGGTATGACTTCCTTTTCCAGTATCTCCCATTGATCAGGATTACGGTAAAACTCCGAAACATTGATGGTCAGATAATTGACAAACTCTTCAAACAGTGCTTTGTCCGTTTTCAGCGCCTGCACATATTTCTCATAACCGACAATTTTGTTTTTGGCAATCAGAGTATCAATCCTGCGTTTCATCTGCCTCTCTTTGTAGGCATTCAGATCAATGGATGTGAGCTTATATACTGCAGTCTTAAAATACTCGTAATCGTATACCATCTTTATCCTTTCAGGATTACTTGGCATCCTCTTCCTTCTCTGCAGCGATAGCTGCATCGATATCTACGGAAACAACGTCAGCATCCTCTTCCTTCTTTGCTTCTTCCTTTGCAGGTTCGGGAGCGGTAAGAGCCTTGATGCTTAAGCTGATTTTTCTGTCTGCTTCGTTGAAGTCAACAACCTTTGCGGTTACTTCATCGCCTACATGCAGAACATCTGCGGGCTTTTCAATATGTTCTTTGGAAATCTGGGAAACGTGAAGCAGGGCATCTACGCCGGGCTCTAATTCTACGAATGCGCCGAAGTCGGTCATTCTTGCAACCTTACCGGTTACCACATTGCCTACCGCATACTTTTCTGCTGCGTTCTTCCAGGGATTTAATTCGTCGAATTTAAGGCTTAATGCAATCTTGTGACCGCTGATTTCCTTAACCAGGACTTTAACCTTGTCGCCAACCTTGAATACCTTCTTGGGATGCTCTACGCGGCCCCAGGACATTTCGGAAATATGAAGCAGGCCGTCTGCTCCGCCAAGGTCAATGAATGCGCCGAAGTCGGTAACGTTCTTAACGGTACCTTCCACGATGTCACCTTCTTTGATACGTGCAAATAAGTCAGCCTGTAATTCTGCTTTCTTTGCTACGATTAACTGCTTTCTGTCGCCGATGTATCTTCTTCTCTTGGGATTGTATTCGCTGATAACGAATTCGATTTCCTGTCCTGCGTACTTGCTTAAATCCTTTTCGTAAGTATCGGAAACAAGGCTTGCGGGAATGAAGATACGGACTTCATCTACGATTACGCTTAAACCGCCGTCCAGTACCTGGGAAACGGTAGCCTTTAATACTTCTTTGTTGTTGAATGCTTCTTCAATTCTCTTGTTGCCTCTGTCAGCCGCAAGACGCTTGTAGGTAAGAACCACCTGACCTTCGCCGTCGTTTACCTTAAGAACCTTAACTTCCATCTTGTCACCGACTTTTACCACCTGGGTAAGATCCACACCGGGTTCATTGGTGTACTCATTGCGGGTCAAAATGCCGTCAGCCTTGTAACCGATGTTCAGCACGATTTCTTCCGGCTTCACGTCGATAACGGTACCTTCAACTACCTCTCCTGTGTGTATTGTCTTTAATGAATCTTCCAACATTTGTTCAAAAGTTAATTCTGACATAATTTTGAACCTCCTCAATAATATT